>Ga0082212_10001248_pt1 | contig 37460 bp, 40 predicted proteins | sample TergutNt197P3_FD_71548 | JGI IMG/M metagenome (GOLD analysis project Ga0082212, IMG submission 71548) | Neocapritermes taracua P3 segment gut microbial communities from Petit-Saut dam, French Guiana - Nt197 P3 | ecosystem: Host-associated > Arthropoda: Insects > Digestive system > Gut ...
TAATTTTTTATAATATTTTTTTAATTTTTTATAATATTTTTTTAATTTTTTATAATATTTTTTTATAATATTTTTTTATAATATTTTTTTATAATATTTTTTTATAATATTTTTTTATAATATTTTTTTATATAATATATACAAGTATAGCTAATGTTTGAGTACATTCAGCTTTTTGTTTTATTTCTTTCTTTTGATTTTTGTGTTTAAGGGCTTTCAATAAACCCAGCAATAGCTGAACTTGCAACCACTCCTGCATTAGCTAAATATACTTCGGAATTAGGGTCTCCCATTCTTCCTTTGAAATTCCTGTTTGTAGTAGCTATACTAACTTCACCTTCTGTTAAAACTCCCATATGCCCACCTAAACATGGTCCACAGCCAGGATTACAGACTATAGCTCCACTATCAAGGAATGTTTTTATAATTCCATCTGCTAAAGCTATTTTATAAATTTCACTAGAAGCTGGAGAAATTATTAATCTCACATCCTCATGGACTTTTTTACCTTCAAGTACCTTTGCAGCTTGTTTAAGGTCTTCTAACCTTCCATTAGTACAAGAACCTATAAAACCTTGGTCAATATGAGTTCCAGCTACTTGGGATATGTCATGAACATTATCAACATCATTTGGACAAGCTATTTGAGGCTCTAAATCATTAACATCAAATGAAAATTCTTTTTCATATAGGGAATCTTTGTCTGATTTAAATATATTTAATTGGTTTATTCCTTTTCCAGTTCTCTCTTTAATGTAATTAAGTGTAGCTTTATTCACTTCCATTATTCCATTTTTAGCACCCATTTCAATAGCCATATTAGAGATTGTCATTCTAGATGAAACATCTAAGTTGTCAATAGTTTCACCACAAAATTCAGCGGATTTATAGGTTGCACCATCAGCACCAATATCTCCAATAATTTTTAATATAATATCTTTTGAAACTGTGTTAGGCGGAAGAGTACCATTTACTTCTATTCTATAAGATTCTGGAACCATAAACCATGTTTTTCCAGTTGCATACACCATAGCTATATCAGTAGCTCCCATTCCTGTAGAAAAAGCTCCAAAAGCACCATAAGTACAGGTATGTGAATCTGCCCCTACGATGATCATTCCTGGCTCAACGAGACCTTTTTCAGGTAAAACTTGGTGACATATTCCTTCTCCATGTGTGTATAATTTTGTAATGCCCTGTTCTTTGGCGAAGTTTCTAGCTACTTTTTGAAATTCAGCTGAACCTATAGTATTAGCTGGAATGTTATGGTCAAAAACAATAGCTATCTTGTCAGGATTCCAGACTTTATTAGCTATTTTTTCAAAGGTTTTAATTGCAGGAGGAGAAGTTCCATCATGTGACATAGCTAAATCTACATCAACTTCTATTATTTCTCCAGGAGTGACTTCATGACCTGCTTTATTTGATAAAATTTTTTCTGTAATATTCAATTTAACACTTCTATAATTTTTTGATTAATTGTATATTATTTTTATATTTTTATTATATTTTAATTTTTATATAATTTTATTAATTTTGATATTTATAATAATTTATATATCAAAAGTATTAAATATAAGTAATAAATATAAATGTATTTGTATGATTATGAAAGCTAGAAATTTTAAATAAAATTTTTAACACTGTCGATAGAATTTTTTAAAATAAGTAAATTAACAAAATAAACTATTTTAATTATAATTAATGAAAAATAAGAATAAATAAACATAATAATCTTATATTAATATTATATTTCTATATATTAATAAAAGCAAGATGATTAAGGATGAAAAATATTGAAAAAATTTACAATAAAAGATTTTGAGTTTTTTTGAAAAATAAAAACTGTCACCACTGGTGTCATTAATTTAATTGTAGGTTTATTTTTATTTAAATAGTCTAATATACAGTATTAACTATTAAAAGAAGAAATTTAGAGTATAATAATAAAAAAAAGGTTTTAAATTTGAGGATATATGAAAAAAGTTATAATATAATGAAATTGATAAAAACTCTCAGCAGTGCTGAGATTAATTTTCTTAAGAGTTTAATTTCCTAAAAAACATATAATAAGCAGTATCGAATTTTAAAAAAATAAATTTAGAGTTGTATAATAAAATAGGATTTCAATTGTGGGAGAATGTATATAAGGAGATAAATATGAATGAAAATAAAATTGATAAAAACCATCAGGAAGATTTTGTAGATATATTAAAAATGATAAACAATTCTAGGGATAATGCACTTAGAAGTGTTAATACTGAATTAATTAATTTATATTGGAATATTGGTAAGTATATCGATGAAAAAATAGAAAAATCTAATTGGGGGAATTCTGTAGTAAAAAAACTTTCAGATTACTTAATTGAAAAAGAACCAACAATAAAAGGGTTTTCTGATAAGAATATTTGGAGAATGAGACAATTTTACTCAAGTTATAAAAACTTTCCAAAACTCGCACCACTGGTGCGAGAAATTACATGGACTCATAATTTAATAATATTTTCTAGATGTAAAAGTATTGAAGAAAAAGAGTTTTACTTGCATAAAACTAAAAAAGAGAAATGGAGTAAACGAGAACTTGACAGACAAATTTCATCAAGTCTCTTTGAAAGAGCAATGATTTCAGACACAAAACTTTCTCCTCATACTAAAGAGATTTATCCGAATACAAATAAATATTTTAAAGAAGATTATGTGTTTGAATTTTTAGGATTAAATGAACACTACAATGAAGATGAACTACAAAAAAAGATTATAAATAATCTAAAAAATTTTATTCTAGAAATTGGTAAAGATTTTTCATTCATTGGTGAAAAATATAGACTTCAAGTAGGAAATAGCGATTTTTACATAGATTTATTATTTTTTCATAGACAACTACAATGTTTGGTGGCATTTGAATTAAAAACAGAAAAATTTCGTCCAGAACATATAGGGCAATTGAATTTTTACTTAGAAGCACTTGATAGAGATGTTAAAAATGATAATGAAAATCCAAGCGTAGGCATTCTTCTTTGCAATGACAAAGATGATACTGTAGTAGAATATGCATTGAGCAGAAGTTTATCTCCAGCTATGATATCCCAATATCAAACAAAACTACCTGATAAGAAATTATTGCAAAGAAAATTTGAAGAGTTACTTGATTAATTTTTTATAGGAATACTTTAAAGATCAAAAGGACCCCTAACAGTTTTTACAATATGGTTAAATACTTCATCATTAATGTATGTTCCTTCTTCTCTGCTTTTTTTAACTTCTTCCACGATTTTACAAAGTTGATCTTTAGTTACTTCTACACCACATTGGTCAAGTTTAGCTTTTACAGCTCTACAACCAGAATGTTTTCCTAAAACTAATTGTCTTCTTTGACCAGTCATTTCTGGTAAAAATGGTTCGTAAGTAAGGGGTTCTTCGATAACGGCATCTACATGGATTCCAGATTCATGTCTAAAGATGTTTTTTCCTACAATTGGTTTATTATTAGGAGTTTTTATTTTTGTATATTTTTGAACAAGGTTTGATAATTCTTGGATATGTTTAATTTTAAAACCTAAATCTACCCCATAAATAATCTTTAGAGCCATTATTAACTCTTCAAGAGAAGTATTTCCAGCTCTTTCTCCAATACCATTTACAGTAGTTGAAATAGCACTTCCACCTGCAAGAAGTCCTGCTATAGAATTTGAAAGAGCCATTCCAAAGTCATTATGACAATGCATAGCTATCTCTATATCAACTGTTTTTTTAAGTTCTCTTACAAGAAAATCCATTCCTTGTGGGCTTATTGCTCCTACGGTATCTGCGATATGAACCCTATCTGCACCATAGTCTTCTGCTTTTGTGTAGATTCTTTTTAAAAAGTCAAGGTCAGTTCTAGTAGCATCTTCTGCTGAAAAAGCTACAAATAAACCATGGTCTTTAGCATATTCAATAGAAGACATACAAACATTAAGAGCTTGTTCTCTACTTAAATGCAACTTATGTTCAAGATGAAGGTCAGATGTTGCCATAAAGGTTATAACTCCATCAACATCACAGTCAATAGCTACATCAATATCTTCTTTTTTAGTTCTAGCTAAAGATATGATTTGGGCATTCAATCCTTCGTTAGCTATGGTTTTTACAGCTTTTTGTTCGTGATTAGAAACAATTGGAAAGCCAGCTTCAATTTGATGTATTCTAAGTTCATCCAACTTTTTAGCTATTTCCAATTTTTCTTCAGGGTTTAGACAAACATCAGGAGTTTGTTCACCATCACGAAGAGTAGTATCATAGATTGTAATTTTACGTGGAAACTTTAATTCAGCTTCTTTATTAAAAGGACTTACATAATATTGCAATTGATTCACCTAATATTAATTATTTTCTTATTTACGGTTAATTATAAATTTATAATTTATATCCACATTTTACACAACAAAATTTTGTTTTACCCTTTAATGACCCACATTCTTTCATTTCTTCACCACAAACAGGGCACTTAACATCTTTCTCAACAACTAAATCTTGTAGTTTATTATTCATATAGTTAATATGATTTTGTTTCTATTATATTTTTTCTTTTAATATAGGTATTACTTTTTCATTAACCTTCTTAAATTATTTTTTTATATTCATTAAAAATCATATTTAGAATTTTTAAATGATAATATTTATATAATCACCTATTATAAATAAAAATGAATAGAAAAATTTTTATTAATTAATGAATTATGGTGATTTTATGGAAGAATATTTGCAGTTTGAAAAAAAAGCGGGTAGATTAGAAGTTTTAATTATAAGGCCTATTTATAGTATATTAATTGGGATTGTTTTAGCAATTTATGGATTAATTGGAGGAATATGTCTTGCTATACAATGGTGGATTGTTTTAATAACTGGAGAAAGAAATGAAGGTTTAAATAAGTATATAAGAAATTATGTAGAATATAATATTCAAATATTGTCTTATACTTCTAACTTAACTGATATACAACCTCCTTTAAGTCATCAAAATATGAAGATTTATTTAGAGATATTAGGTAGTAATAAGGAAGAATATTTGCAGTTTGAAAGAGAAGCAGGTAGATTAGAAGTTTTAATTATAAGACCTATTTATAGTATATTAATTGGGATTGTTTTAGCAATTTATGGATTAATTGGAGGAATATGTCTTGCTATACAATGGTGGATTGTTTTAATAACTGGAGAAAGAAATGAAGGTTTAAATAAGTATATAAGAAATTATGTAGAGTATTATATTCAAGTATTACCTTATACTTCTAACTTAACTGATGTACAACCTCCTTTAAGTCATCAAAATATGAATGTTTATTTAGACTGATTCTATATTAAAAATTAAAAAATTCTTTTCTTTTTTCTTTTTTTCATTTTTTTATAAAAATTATCTTATATATAAATTAAATTATAGGATATTAAATTATAAAAAATAATTATAATTATATTTTGTATCCACAATTTATACAGCAAAATTGACTTTTTCCTTTTATTTCACTACATTTTTTCATTTCACCACCACAAAGAGGACATTTAACATCTTTATCCACAACAAAGTCTTGTATTTTATTGTTCATAATATATTTTATATTGTTAATTCTATTAAATTTTTTCTTTTTACCTATGAAACTTATCTGTTGATAGTTTTTTCATCCAATATATTTTTCTGATATTATATTACCCATAGAATTATACATGATAAAAAACAATATTGACATTAAATAATAATTAATTTAATCATTTGAGGGGTAAAAAATGAGAAAAAAAATAATAATTATTTTAATAATAATTTTAATTTTAATTTTAGTTATTGGAGCTTTATCTTCATCTATTTTATTTTTAGCTGAGGATGAAACAGAAGGAGCAATTTCTGGAATAGATATGGCGGCTATTTGGTCTTTTTCAGGAGGTTTTCAATGGATATATCCAGGTAGTTCAGTAAGTCCAGAAGGACATACATTACACAATATTCATTTAGAAGATGGAGATCCCTATCAATATGCAAAAGGAATAATGGAATATTCATATAATATAACCCCTACTATTTGTGTTGTAATTAATAATGCTGCAGCTGATAGGATTTTTGGAGATGGAATATTAGGTGATATTAGAGAAGAAGATTGGGGTCAAGGATATGATCGTGGAGTAGCTATTGAAAATTCAATATCACAATTTAATATATTTGGAGCCATAATAAGCATATTTAGTGGAGATGTTAGAATATTTTTAATATAATGTAATTATCTTAAAAATTATTGTTTTCAAGATTTTTTTAATATTCTCATTATTAGGGCATATAATTAATATATTACATTCTATATATCCATATATCTAAATATGTCAATATGATTTTAATAAAATATATAATAAAATATAATAAATTAAAATAATAGTGATATAGAGATTAAAATAAATAGAGATTAAAATAAATAGAGATTAAAATAAATAGAGATTAAAATAAATAGAGATTAAAATTAGAGATTAAAATAATAGTTATTAATTTATTAAGTATAATAGAAAAAGAAATAAAAGTGAATAGAAAAAATAATGAAATATATAGCTAAATATGTATAGCTATATAACTATTTATTTAATTTCTGATAAATAGCTGCTTGAAGGCCGTGATGTTTAATCATACCCACTATTTCATTTTGATCAGACTCTTTATCCTCAAAACTTACTTGTTCTATATCATATAAGCTATAATCTGACTGCCTAGCTAATGGCAATATTGAACCTTTGAAAAGTTTCATTACTACCTTTCCAGTTACTCGCTCCTGCATCTTGTCAATAGCTTGATCCATGTCTTCTCTAAGAGGTTCTTGCCATAGAGCTGTGTAAACAAGGTCTGCATATTTAGTACTCATGTATTCTGCAAAAAGTAATTCATCTTTAGTAAGCACTAATTCTTCCAAAGCTTGATGAGCTCTAATTAAAAGTAAAGCTCCAGGAACTTCATAAATTTCCCTACTTTTAAGACCTATCATACGATTTTCTATGGTGTCAATTCTTCCAATTCCATTTTCTCCAGCAATTTTGTTAGCTTTTTCAACAAGTTCAAAAAGAGGCATAACTTCATTGTCAATAGCTATTGGAACACCTTTTTCAAATTCAACAGTTACCTTTGTTGGGTCTGGTTTTGACCCTTCAGCTGAAGCAGTCCAAGCATATATCTCCTCAGGAGGTTCGTTAGCTGGATTTTCAAGAATATCTCCTTCTATAGCTCTTCCCCAAACATTTTCATCTATACTATACTTTTTATCAGAAGAAATTGGAATTCCATGTTTTTTTGCATAGTCTTGTTCTTCACTTCTGGTTAAGTTAAGCTCTCGAATTGGGGCAATTATATCAAAATTAGACATTGATCTGATAACTGCTTCGAATCGGAATTGATCATTACCTTTACCAGTACATCCATGAGCAATAGCTTTTGCATTTTCTTTTTGAGCTATTTCTATAATTTTCATAGCTATTATTGGTCTTGCCAGAGCGGTACTTAAAGGATATCCTTCATAAATTGCATTTGATTTTATTCCTTTAGCTATGTAATCGTTTGCAAATTCATCTTTAGCATCTATGTTATAGTGTTGTTTTACTCCAAGTTCTTTAGCTGCTTCTTCTGCCTTTTTTACTTCTTCTTCTGGTTGACCAACATCTACACATACAGTTACTACTTCTGCATTATACTCTTCTTCTAATAATTTAACACAAACAGTGGTATCTAATCCTCCACTAAATGCAAGAATTACTTTATCCATTTAATCACCCTATAAGTAATATTATTATTAATTATTCATTTTTATTGTATTTTAATTAGTTTTATTATATTTTATTATATTTTATCAAATTTATTAATATCGATAACATTTTAAATTTTATTTAATTTATTATTTAAAGATAATTATTTTTTAAAATTATAAATAATTTATATTATAAATTTTTTAATTATAAAATTATTAAATTAATTTTTTAAATTATAAAATTATTAAATTAATTTTTTAAATTATAATATAAATTAGTTGTATATTGAATTATTTAATTAATTTTTTAAATTATAATATAAATTAGTTGTATATTGAATTATTAAATTAATTTTTTAAATTATAATATAAATTAGTTGTATATTGAATTATTAAATTAATTTTTTAAATCATAAATATATATTAATTATATATAAATTTAAAATTAAAAAATTAAATATAAAATTATTAATAAGAAAATGATTATTATTTAAAAGTAATTATAAAAATTAAAGTTTATAAAATTATAAAAAATAGTTTTTACTCTAATAAGAGTTAAACATCTTTGAACGAATATTTTTTATTTAGGTGTTTTATGTTAAAAAGTTCTAATTTAGATATTTTTAAGATTTCAGAAGAATCTGGAGGATATATATCTGCTAATTCAATTGTTTTTAATAATATTCCAATTAATCCAAACTCAAAAGAAATATTGCGAGAATCTATTACAGGTACTCCATTAATTAGATTAGGAAAAAATAGTTCTAATATCTCACCTATGGATGATACTTATTTTACCAATGATTCTAATGGTAAAAAAGTAATGATAATCGCAGGGGTTCATGGTAACGAACTTCCTCCTCAAATAGCAGCTATCCATCTAATTCACAGACTTAAAAATATTAAATTAAATGGCGAGATTTATATTATCCCTTTTTCAGCTCCAAAATCTACTATGAATAATTCAAGATGGTTTGATGGTGCTGACTTAAATAGAATAGCTTCAAAACAGGGATCTATAACTAATAATATTTTGAATATGGCTAAAAAGTTAAATGTTGATTCTATTGGGGACTTTCATTCTACAGGTCCAAATAGTATGCCGGGTAAGGAAGCTATCTTTTGCACAAAGGATCCTTCACCTGAAAGTTATGATATAGCTAAGTATATTGCAAAAGCTATTGATTCCGAAATATTGTTCTATCCAATTGCAGGACAAGATTTTCAAGGAACAATTGAGGATGAATGTAATTTAATTGGTATTCCTGCTGTTACATGTGAAGTTTTCTGTCAAAATGGATATGCTGATAAAAAGTCTTATACAAGATCTTTAGAACAAATGCTTTCTTATTTATCTTATTTTGGAATTATTTCAGATGAATTTTGAATAATGTCTTATTTATCTTATTTTGGAATTATTTCAGATGAATTTTGAATAATGTCTTATTTATCTTATTTTGGAATTATTTCAGATGAATTTTGAATAATGTCTTATTTTGTGTTATTTTTCATTTTTTTAACATTTTCTATGATTGTCCGCTATGGAAAATGATTTAAATATGGGTTGATTTTTTTTAATTTGTTAATATCCTAAATATTACTTTCCATATACTTGGAAAAATGATATTTAGTATTATAAAAAGATATATTTTTAGAATTAATTTTAAATTGAAGGTGATGATAGTATTTCTTCTTATAAAGGACACTCATTGTTTAGTATATTTTTGGCATTATTATTCTTTCTTAACCCTATATCCATTGCTCTAGTATTAATAGGTGCTAATTTACCAGATTTTGATCATGATATTAAAAAAAATAATCTTTATAAGATTTTAATAATTGGATTAATAATTTTTATAATTCTTTATATATTCAAATTACCTTATTATATAGGAATTATTCTATGTTGTTTGCCAATTATTTTTTATTTCTCTAATCACAGAGGTTTTACCCATTCATTACTGGGAATTACTGTTCTTTCCATATTGATATTTTTAATAGTAATTTCTACTTCTGCAATACTAGAATCAATATTTAATTCATTTTCAATAGCTAATTCCCAATTTTTAGCTTTAGCTATTATGATTATGGGATTAGCTATAATGATTTTAAACAAAAAACTTTGGATTCCTTTTATAATTATCTTTTCATTAGCTATTATCTTATTGTTAACTTTTCTACCAACAATATCAATAAATACATTATCTCAAACATTTCATCCAATATTATTTAATTCCTTTTCTTCAAACAATTTACAAATGAATATTTTTGGACCTTTTACCAATAATTTGGTTTTAATTTTCTTTCCTATATTTTTAGGACTTTTAAGTCATTTAATTTTAGATTCAGTAACTCCTGCTGGAATTGAGTTATTTAGACCATTTTCATCAAAAAAAGTTCATAAGAAATTTGCCATAATTTCTTTATTCTTAGTTGTATTATTAGCTATTGGGTGGTGGAACTTTATTCTATTTATTTTATAGTCTTTTATTATTAATATTATATTTATTATTAATAATATACTAGATTTATTAATTGATTATGTTATTTTTAAGTTTTAAAAAAATATTATATAGAAAGATTTATAATAAATAATCATGATAAACATAATTAATAAATGATAAATTACTTTCATTAAATATAATATACTAAATTTGTAAAAATTTTAATAAAATTAAATACAAATTTTAATAAATTGGAGATTCATATGTTTTTAACTAGGTTTGCTAATGGAATTATATATTTTGTTGTTTTAATAATTGAAATAATTAAAGCAACAGTTGATACAGCTATTCGTGCTCTTAAAGGAGGAAAATCAATTAGACCTGTTGTTGTAGATATTAAAACAGAACTCACTAGACCAATTTCTCAAACAATATTAGCTAATAGTATTACTCTTACTCCTGGAACATTAACTGTTGATATTGATACTGAAAAACAAATACTTAAAGTGGCTATAATTGCTCCAAGAGATTTAAAAAAAGTTATTCCATTTGAACCCTATATTAAAAAAATGCTTGAATAACTTAAATTAATCAAAATTTGTATATAATTACTTAAATTCATATTTGTAAATCATTATTAAAAGTGTGGTAATAATGGACATATTAATAATTTCAGAATATATTTTAATTGTTGCATTGGTAGTCTTCATGATTGCAGCTATTAGGATACTAACTCAAAAGACAATAGCTATGGGGCTTATTGGTTGTGCTACATTTTCTTTAGCTATATCAACACTCCTTTTAACTGTGGGGGATATATATACTATTGAATTTTATGCAGATATAGCTTTAGCTTTACTTCTTTTAGGTGTTGTAGGAACAGTAGCTTTTGCAATGGCATTGAGGAGGGCTTAATATGGCGGATTTTTTAATACAAATTATTCAATCTATTTGCCTTATCATTGCATCTATTATAATTTTTATAACAGCTATTGGAATCATTCGTCTTGATGATGATATGGATAAAGTAATATATGTAAGAATTCATATGCTTGGAATGATTGATATTGCTGCTGTATTAGCTATGATTGGTTTAGGTCATTATCTTCTTGCAGGAATATACTTTATTTTAGCTCCATTTGTAGCTCATGCAATGGCAAATGCATATTATTATGGAGAAGATCCACGTTCATATGAAAAACCAGATATTTTTGGTTTAAAAAATCATTATGATAATAAAATCAACAGATTAGCTATTGAATCTAATAAAGATAAGGAATTTACTAAGGTGAAAAAGCCAGTAAAACCATTTGGTACTAAAGTAAAAAAAGCTGACAAGGCTAGGAAATTTAATAAAATTAAAGAATCTGATAAAGCTAAGGGTTCTGTTAAAATTAATGATTTTTCTAAGGTAAAAACTCCTGTTAAACCTAAGAAGTCTTTTGAGCCAGAAGGTCCTGTTAAATCTAGGGAGTCTTTTAAGTCTGAAGTTTCTGTTAAACCTAAGAAGTCTTTTGAGCCAGAAGGTCCTGTTAAATCTAGGGAGTCTTTTAAGTCTCAAACTTCTGTTAAATCTAGGGATGATTCTAAGGTAAAACTTACTTCTAAATCAAAAGAACCTTCTAAACCAGAAAAACCAAGTGTATTGGAGAAAAGTTCTGTTGATAATGTTGATAAAATTAATAAAATAGCTATTGGAACTACTGATTCTTCTGCTTCTGTTAATAATGTTCTTACTGATACTAAAGTTGTAAAAGATACTAAAGACAATAGTGATAAAATTTCTAAAAAGGAAATTAGGGATGATAAAAAAGATATTATAACTACTGATAAAGATATAAATTCTGATAAAAGTACTGAAAATCTTGAAAAGAATGTTAATAAACCATTTACTGAGGATAATATTCATAATAAAGATATAAATAAAGATTCTTCTAAAGATAATATTAAAAATAAAGTCTTTACTAATAATTTTAAAGATAAGGCTAATGATAAATTTAGTTCAGACAATCTTAAAGGTTTTTCTAAAGATAAATCCAATAAATATAAACTTAAAGAGAAAATTAATACAGAGGGTCTTAAGGATAAGGTTAAAGATAGAGTTAGTACAGATGGCCTTAAAGATAAGGTTAAAGATAGAGTTAGTACAGAGGGTCTTAAGGATAAGGTTAAAGGTAAAATTAATACAGATAATCTCAAAGAGAAGGTTAAAGACAAAGTCAATAAAATTAGTGAAGGAATTAGTATTGAAAAAACCAATGATCAACTTAATGATAATGAAGAAGATGAAATGATTAATAGAATCAGAAAAATTAGTCAAATAGCTGATGAATCTGTTGGTAATGTTAGAGCAGTTCCAAGTCGTGTTGTAGAACATAGTCCTTCAGATGATAGAGATAAAGAAGATAAAAAAGATAAAGAAGATAAAAAAGATAAAGAAGAAAATATTGGTGAATCAATTATTAAAGAACTTGAAGCTACTGATACTGTTAATGATAAATCAGAAGTTAAAAAATCTGATGTTGGAGATGTGGATGAGGTAATAGAGAATATACTTGAAGTAGACGATAGTATTGATAATATGTTAGACTCTAATCATGATTCTGAAATGGAAGAACTGGAAGACCTTATTGTTTCTATTAATGAAAATATTAATGAAGATGATAAAGAAAATATTAAAGAAGATAGTGATTTTATTATCAAAGTTCCTAAAGTAGAAGATTCTAATTTTAACGATAAAAAGAAAGTAGATAAAGATGATAATGAAAATGATAAAATTTCAGTTTCAACTATAGAAATAGAAGAGGAGAAATAAGTGGAAAGGAAATAAGGAGGATAGAAGAACATGATTGAAATTGTAGTAATGATTTTAGCAGTTTTAGGTTGTGTACTTGCAATTATGCAAAGAGACTTACTTAAAGCAGCTATTTTAACTGGAATAAATGGGGCATGTGTAGCTTTCCTTTTCCAATTCTTGTTGGCTCCTGATGTAGCTTTAACTCAAGCAATTGTTGGTGCAGCCATTGTTCCGGTATTTTTAGGGCTGGCTGTCTATAAAACTCAAAGGAATGATGAATCATGATAGCTGCTGTTAGTGTTATGAGTATTTTATCAGATACTCAATTACTTTCATTATTCACCTCTGCTGCATTTATTGTAGTAGGGCTTTATGGAGCAATTTTCTTAGATAATATAATAAAAAAAATTATCGGAATAGCTTTTATTGAAGAAGGTGCTAATTTATTTATATTAACTCTTGGATACAAATCTGGAGGAGTTGTTCCAATATTTTTACCAGGTATGAATGCAGAATGGTTTGCTGCAAATGCAGCTTATCCTCTACCACAAGCCCTAGTTCTTACAAGTATTGTTATTGGGGCAAGTACATTAGCTGTAATGTTAGCTATTGCAATGGTTTTATATAGAAAGCATGGTACTTTGAGTGCATCTGAAATTCTTGGAGATAGAAATGAGATTCATAGAAATGAGGGAACTAATATTTCTGATGAGGTAGGTGACTCTCATGAATGAATTAATTGTTCTTATGGTTATTATTCCAATAGCTTGTGCATTAATATTAAATCTTTTGCATAAAAAGGATACAAGTGTAAAAATAATTGGAGTTATTGTCGCTATTTTCCTACCAATTATTCCTATTCTTGCAAATTTTGGATTACATTATTTTGGTGGACATGCTCCTCTAATAACTAATCCTTCTCTTTTGCAACAAGTTCCAGAGACGATTGCAAATTCAACTTTAGCTATATTCCATCCAGCTGTTACATACTCTTATGAAGCTTTACAGAAGTTATTCATATTTTTATTAGGCATAGTTGCATTCTTTGCAATATTTACTTCATTAAGTCAAAACAAAAAGACTTCTGGAGTATTGATGTTTTTAATGTTTATGGGAACTGCTGCTGTTACTGCGTTGTTATTATCTGATGATATTTTTCATATGTATATTTTCTTTGAAATAGCTGCTTTAACTCAAGTTGGAATTATTTTAACTTCAAAAATGGATCGTAATTATGAAACTGCTTTAAAATACATGATTTTAGGAGCTATTGGTGGGCCATTACTTCTTTTAGGTATAGGTTTTGTTCTGGGTGTTGTGGGTAGTGTAAACATTACAGATATTGCCTATGCAATATCTCACAATTTGGTATATCCATTTTCACATTCTTTACTAATTGCATTTGGTTTAATATTCTTTGGTTGGCTCTATGCTTCTGGATTACCACCATTCCATACTATTAAAGCTAGTGTTTATAGCGAAGCTCTTCCAAATGCCTCAGCTTTACTTCAAGTATTTACTGTTGTCACATTCATAGCCTTTGGAATTGCAATATTTAGAATTTTTTCTTATTTACCATTCTTTAAAACATTATTAACAGTATTTGCATTACTTGCAATGATTCTTGGAGTTACAATGGCAATTATGCAAACAGATTTTAGAAAAATGATTGCATTTTTAGCTGTTGGTGAGTTGGGGTATATCGCACTTGGGTTTGGTTTAGGAACACAACTTTCTATTACTGCAGGTCTTTTCCAAGGAGTTAATGAAATTATAATAACTGCTTTATTATTTATAGGATTTGGTACTGTATGGTATCTTACTAAAACTTCTGATACTAAAAAGCTTGGAGGTATGATTGAACATACTCCTAAGTTAGCTATAATGGTTCTTATTGGAGGATTTGCTATGGCAGGTGTTCCTCCTTTAAATGGATTCCAAAGTAAATTAATGATTATTCAGGCAGCTCTTAGTTCAGGGTTCCCTGAAATAGCTATTATTGCAGTATTAGTAAGCATTGTAACATTTATGGTATTTATTAAAGCGTTCCATTCAGTTTACTTAAAACCTAAGCCAAATAATCTTAAAGTTTCAAGTAAACTAATTCCAAGATCTTCATTACTTGCAGTTACAGTACTACTAATATTTTGTATTGTGTTGGGACTTTTCCCTAATTTAGCTACAGACAGTATTTCACAATTTGTAATGGGGTTGATTTAATATGGGATTATATGATAAAATAGTTAATTCCTTAAAAGGTATTACAAATATTAAAGAAAAACTAAAAGATGACCTTGCTACAAATGAATCTGTTTCATCTGCATTAGCTGCTGAATTAACTCTTATTTCAACAATTCTTATTGCAGCTATAATGTTTAGGCATATTAATATAATATTAACTATAGTGGCCGTATCTGGATTGGCTTTTATTTTAATTACTAATATGCCTTTAATTCCAAAATTAATGAAAGAACAAAGTGATTCTTTAGAAAAAATGACATTTTATTCAATTCTTACTTTAAGCATTTTAATTACAATTATTTACTGGGGGATCTTTAATGTCTAATGATGATAATTCAAAAAATATAGAACCTAATGGAATTAGAACTCTTATATTATCAATAGCTACGGCAATTTTTGCTATTACTTTATTTGATGTTATGTATGGATTCAAACGTCTAATTGATCCAGGTATTAGTAAAATTTACAATGCTTTAGGTACACAAATAGAGCCAAATATGGTAACTCTTGTAGTGTTTGATTGGAGAGGATATGATACTCTTGGCGAAGCTTTGATTTTAGTAACAGCTGTGGTTGTAGTTCTTCTAATATTTGGAAGGGGTTTAGTTCAAGGAAATTCCAAGGAGGAAGAATAATGAACACTATTCTTAAGCTATTTGCATTTCCAGTTTCCTTTATAATGATTTGTTTAGGAGTTCTTACTATTTTGGGAGGACACATTACTCCAGGAGGAGGCTTTCAAGGAGGAGCAATGATTGCAGGAGGAGTTATTCTCTGTATAATTGTTTATGGAATTGGAGAAAGCCCTATAAAATTTACCCATGAATTTATATCTATAATTGAAAGTGTTGGAGCATTAGGTTTTGTTTTGTTAGGATTAGCTGGTTTGTTGATTTCTGGATTTTACTTATATAATTTAGGAGCGGATCTTTATAGTATTGTTCCATCATCTATTGTTAGTATTTTCCATTATCCTGATCCAACTAATGCAGGAATTGTCCCATATTTAAATATTTTTGTTGGATTAAAAGTTTTAGTAGGTTTAAGTGCTATCGCAATGGCATTTTCGTATTTTGATAGAAATAGTGATGATAATGAGAATATTTCAGATTTAGAGAGGAATAAATAGGAGATTAATTAATGTTATTATATTTAGGCCCAGTCATATTTGGTTTTTTAATAGGATTAGTCTTGGGAACAAGAATTAAAGTTAATCCTGAAAGTGAAGTTAAATTCACTATTGGATCATATATTGTAATATTTATTGTAGCTCTTGTAGTAGCTTGGCAACTTGGACCCTACCCATTTTATGATGATATTGCTATAGCTACAGGATTTGTATCTGCTGCTCTTGGATTGATAATAGGTAATATTATTAGAAAAATATCTGGAAAATAGGTTATTAGTTGCATAAAGTTAATTTGATGTAATAATATTTATAATATAATAAAATATATAATTTATAGAAAGTTAAAATCTATAGGAAGTAAAGATAATGTTTTTATCAACAAATAGATGTAATGGAATCGGAGATTGTATTAAAGTATGTCCTACCGAAGCTATTCGACTTATCAATGGTAAAGCTTTTAGTTGTATTACTTGTGGTAAATGTTATGAAGTTTGCCCCAATAATGCAATATTCAAAAACAAGTATGGAGGATATGTTGTTGACAGAGCTAAATGTAATGCCTGTGGAGTATGTGAATATAACTGTCCTGTTAATAGCATCCATATTGAAAAGGATATAACAAAAGGAATTTGTGCAAGATGCGGTGTTTGTGTCGATGCATGTCCAAGTTCTTCAAGAGTAGATGGTTTCGATTTAATTAAAGAAAAACAACTTAACCTTCTAAAATCTTTTAATTTAACAATTCCTACTTTAGAAAGCAAAAAAATTGGAACCCTGGAAGTTAAAAGAAATTGTGTATCCACAGACCTTGATGAATGTATATTATGTGGAAGATGTCAGTATTATTGTCCTACAAATGCTATAAATGTTAACATAGATCAAGAAGGCATTTGTACTAAATGTAGGGTTTGTGCTGATGGTTGTCCTACTGATGCAATCTCTAAAGGCGTTGTTGATCATGATAAATGTGTTTTATGCTTAAATTGTATTAAAAATTGTCCTAATGATGCAATTTCTCTTGATAACTTTAAAGTTAATATAAATAAAATCGATCAAGATATTACTGGTTCAATTAAATCTTGTTTAAATTGTGGGCTATGTGCTGAAAAAAGTGAAACCTCTGCTTTAAAATATATTGATGGAAAAATGAGATATGATCCCTCTTTAGATTTTGAAAGTGCTATAAATATTGATAAAAATACTAATAAATTTGATGATGAACTTCTTGAAAATATTTTAGATGATGCATTTGATGAATCGGATGAAATTATAATTGATATTTCAGATACTGACGAATTTAAAGATGATGCAGACATGGAATTAGCTAGAGAATTATTAGATGTTGAAAATGTATCTCTAAAAATTAATCAAAAATCTATTAATGCTTGCCCTGTCTCTACTTTAAAAGAAGATAAAAATAATGGATTTGGTCTTGTAGGTTACTGTGTATCTTGTGGAAAATGTGTTAAAGTATGTGATAGACAAAAAGCACGTAATTTCACCAAAGTTACATGGGATGGAAAAATTTCTGATGATTGCATATCTTGTGGAATATGTAGTGAAGTTTGCCCTGAAGATGCAATTACACTAAAAAGAGGAACAATCAGTGTTGATTTAGATAAATGTATTTTATGTGAAACTTGTGGAATTTACTGTCCAACTGATGCAATTCCAAAAACCACTACAGTCAAAAAACGAATTGTTAGAGGTTTTAACTTAATAGATAATAAATTGTGTATGAATTGTAAATTATGTCAAAAAATTTGCCCTGAAGATGCAATTATTGACAACAAAGATTTAGAGATGATGGTTGTTGAAGATGATAAATGTATTTATTGTGGAGCATGTGCCAATGCTTGCCCTGCCAAAGCATTTATTTTTGAAAGAGAGTTTGAAAATTCCAATGATTTAATTTAGTTAAAATTATATTAACTAATTTATTAAATTATAATATAATTAATGTCTTATAAAATTTATAAAATAAATATAAATTATAATTAAAATTAAATATAATAAAAAATTATTATAAATTTTATAAAATTTATAAAATAAATATAAAATTATTATTAAAATTAAATATAATAAAAAATTATTATAAAATTTATAAAATAAATATAAAATTATAATTAAGCAATATAATTACACTTATGGTGTTTAAATGAAAAATTTACTTAGAATAATACTAGAAGGAGCGTATGGAAATTTTAAAAAAATATTTTTCGCTTCTAATAGAGTAACTGACATGAAAATACGAGAAGAGATTTTAGGAGGTAAAGTTAAGCCAACTGATAAAGTAGCTACTGATGCTTGCATTGGTTGTTCTGGTTGTGCAAATGTTTGCCCAACTGGTGCAGTAACTATGGAAAAACTGACCACTCCTGTAAACCTAATGGAAGGTTGGTCTAAAACTCAGACTCCTGTTATTAATAGTGAAAAGTGTGTTTTCTGTTATTATTGTCATGATTTTTGTCCAGTGTATGCTTTATTCGGAGAAAAAGCTACAATACATCCAAATGATGTTGGTAAAGTAGAAATAAATCTTAATGCACTTATGGACAAACCATCTAAGATTTCAGATGATAAACTTTCGTTTATTGCACAATATTTATCTGATAAAACTGTTTTAAGAAGCCAAAGTGAAAACAAACTTGAAAAATTACATAAAATGACTAAATAATAGATATAAAATTAATATAATTATAAATTATCATATAAAGGAGTAAGAGGGATTTAATGAGCCTTAAATCATTTTCAAGGGCAAGAGCTGTCCATTTAATGTTAGTATATACTGGAGGATGCAATGGCTGTGATATTGAGATAGTTAATTGTGTTCTTTCACCTAAATATGATGCTGAGCAATATAAGGTTTTCTTAACATGGAACCCTCGTGAAGCTGATGTATTGGTGGTCACAGGTCCTGTAACTAAGTTTAATGAAGAACCATTAAAGAAAATTTATGAAGCTATTCCTGAACCTAAAGCTGTTGTTGCTGCAGGATCTTGTGCTTTAATGGGAGGAGTTTATAAAAATATTCATGGAGACATTCCATCGGAAGAAATCATGGGGCCTGTTGAAAATATAATTCCTGTGGATGCTAAAGTACCAGGGTGTGCTGTAAGACCAGAGGATATTCTTTCTGGTGTTGTTGCAGCTTTACCTAAATTATTAGAAGCCGATTAATGTTATATATTATTGGAAGCAGATTAAAATTGTAAATTTTACTGATTAAGTTTTAGATTAATTAAATTTATAAAAAAATTTAAATTATTATTATATGTGATTATAATGACAGAAAATAAAAGACCGATGAAGCAGGAATTAATTGAAACTGAAGTTGCTATGGGTACAGTCCATCCTGCTGCTTTGGAACCATACAGGGTTAGACTTTTTGTTGAAGATGAAATTGTTAAAGATGCTGAAATTACAGTAGGTGTTAATCATAGAGGAATTGAAAGAATAATGGAAGGACTTCCTGTAGAAAAAGCTAATTCTCTCACAGAAAAAGTTTGCGGTATATGTTCAAATGCACATATTTGGAATTCTGTTCTAACTGCAGAGAAAGGTCTAGGTATTGAAATTCCACAAAGAGCTAATTATATTAGAGTAATCATGGAAGAACTTGAAAGATTACATAGTCATTGTCTCTACCTTGCCCATGGTAGTGAAGTTTTAGGCCATGAAACTTTTTCAATGAGAGCTTTCTATTTAAGAGAAACTGCAATGGAATTACTTAGAATGATTGGGGGTAATCGTGTTCAATATGGTGCTTCTATTATTGGTGGAGTTAGACCAAGATGTGAACTTGATGAAATGAGATTACAAAAAATTGCTGAGGGAATGGACACTCTTGAAAAGGGAATTTTGAATTTTGCAGACAGATTTTCATCAGATCCAATTGTTATGAGTAGGATTGAAGGAATTGGGGTAATAACTCAAAAACAAGCTAAAAAACTTGAAGTTACTGGTCCAACTCTTAGAGCAACTGGTGTGGCTCAAGACCTTAGAACAGTTATGAAGGAGTATAGTGATTTTGACTTTAATGTTATTACATTAGACGATGGTGATGTCAAATCAAATATTTTATTAAGAGTTCTTGAAATTCCAGAGTCAATCAAAATTATTCGCCAAGCTATTAAAAATCTTCCACCAGGTCCTATAGTTGATAGATCTTGGGAAATGTTTGATTGTGACACTATAAAAAGCTATATTGAAGTTCCACGAGGAACATTATTTCATTCTTATGCAATCGAAGATGGTCGTGTAAGAGGTAGTATAATTAGAACACCTTCAATGAGTAATATTGGAGCTATGCAAACTGCCTGTATTGGAGATCATGTAACTGATGCTCAACTTTGTATTGTACAATGTGACCCATGTTTTACTTGTACAGATAGAGCTATCAAAATAATTAAGATTTAACATATAATTTATTAAAAAGATATAAATGATAAAATAAAATCAATTATAGAAAAAAATAAATGTCTATTATCTATGAAATAAAAATTTATTAATATGAATAAAAATTTATTATATATGAATAAAAATCAATTTTAGAAGAAATAAAAAGAGGAATTAAAGAGGAAATAAAAATGTCAATTATCACAATTATATATTCAATTTTAGGAGTGATTGGTACATTAGTTTTGGCCCTAATTATAGGAATGATAATTCCAGGAATTGAAAGAAAATACATTCAAGCAAGAATTCAACAAAGAATAGGTCCTCCAGTTACAAGTCCTGGAATAATGGCACCGATTAAATTTTTCTTTAAGGAAAATATATCTCCTAATTCAACAGTACCTGGTCTTTATAAATCATTACCAGTTATTTGTTTCATTGTCGTTCTTTTGATTTTATTAGCTTTAACTCCTCAAATGTACTTTTTTGCTGCTTTTACTAGTATTATAGCTATTGTTGGATTTTTAAAAGTTGAAGAAGTGGCTTATGTTTTAATGGGTTCACTCTCTAAATCCATAATGTCATTAGGTATGCCTTTCCCTGATTTAGCTAAAGGTGCAGCTTATCCTAATGTTGAAAGGTCATATATTGAAGATATAAGTTCTTCTAGAGCTTTTAGATTAATTGCATTTGGGTCTTTTCCAATGTATCTTGCACTTTTCATACCTGTAGCTATAACTGGAAGTATCTTTTTAGGTGATATTGTTGCATACCAACAATCTAATGGTCCATTTATTTTATCTTTAGCAGGAGTTATTGGAACAATAGTTTTCTTTATAGGATATATGATACTTCTAAATGAATACCCATTTAATATTTTAAAATCTAAAGCAGATGTGATTGAAGGACCATATATGGAATATGCATCTAAATATCGTTCTATTGTCTATTTAACACGAGGATTTTTAATGTTTACTCTTGGAGCATTATTTTCAGTTTTATTTATCGGAATTCCTCCAAATATATTTTCTTGGGGAATATTGGTTAATATAGTAGTTGCTCTTATTTTCCCTGTTTTAATGGGTATTATGAGTGCATTTTCTCCAGTATTTACATATAGACAATTCTACCCTGTGGTAGCTGCAACTTCTCTTTTAGGAATTTTAGGGATTGTTATAGGATTATTATAAAAAAAGATATTATATTAAAAATATTATAATTTAAAAGATATTATTTATAAATTATTATAAAAAAAGATATTATATTAAAAATATTATAATTTAAAAGATATTATATTAAAAATATTATAATTTAAAAGATATTATATTAAAAAATATTATAAAAAAAGATATTAATTAAAAAATATTATAATTAATTATATTATAAATCAATTATTTAAAAGGTGATTATCATTGAAGTTCGTTGTTAGAGCTCATCATATTGTAAGTCTAGGGGGTTATATTGTAGAAAGAAAATTCCCTTATAGAAATCTTATTTTAGTTAATAAGACACCAGAACCTATTAAAGTAGAAGTGCCTGTTTTTAATGAAGAATGGGTTAAAGAACATAGGGATTTAGGTTTAGATGTTATTACTGTAAAAGATGATGATAGTTTCTTATCTTTGTTTAGAAAAGCTAAATCAGATTTAGATTTAATTAAAGCTAAGTTACCTAAGGACTTTTAATAGATTTTATTATTTTTTATAAATCTTTAAATCATGATCTTGTTTAGAGGATTTAAATGTCAAATATAGCTATAACAATTAAAGCAGAAGAAAAAATAGGAGTATTGGATCAGATTACTAATATTATTTCATCTTATGATATTAATATTAGCTATACTCACCTTTTTATAGAAAAAAATAATTTAGGATCTATCAATCTTGAACTTGAAAATCCAGACAATATTGATTCTTTAATAGAAGATATTTTAGCTATTGATTCTGTAAAATCAGTAGAGAAACATGGTTCTCTTAATGATATTTATGGAAAAAGAATTATTATATTCGGTGGTGGAGCTCAGGTATCTCAAGTAGCTATGGGAGCTATTACCGAAGCAGATCGCCATAACATTCGTGGAGAAAGAATAAGCATTGACACTATTCCTCTTGTAGGTGAAAATGAAATAGCTGAAGCTGTTGAAGCTTTATCTCGTCTTCCTAGAGTAAGCGCACTTGTTTTAGCAGGATCTCTTATGGGGGGCGAAATTGCCAAGGCTGTAGCTAATGTAAAAGAAGAACATGATTTGATAATTATTAGTTTAAATATGCCTGGAGGCATTACTGAAATTGCGGACCTTATTGTATCTGACCCTATTCAGGCAGGAGTAATGGCTGTAATGGCCATAGCTGATACTGCTATTTTTGACATTAATAAGCTAAAAGAAAATAAGTTTTAATAAAAGATTAATAAAAAATAATATTAATTAATAATTATTATAAAAAAATAAAATATTTAATAATAATTTATTATAAAAAAAATAAATATTTAATAATAATTTATTATAAAAAAAATAAATATTTATAATAACTTATTATAAAAAAAATAAATAAAAAAAAATTTTTTAATTTTTAGAAGAAATATTGATAATGTTAATTATAAATAATTTTTAATAATTAACATTCTTCCATTGCTCTGATTAATACACTAGCTTTATTTTTTAAATCAATATCTTTGATATTACTACTTTGTATTTTAAGAGCTACTTCCAATACTTTAGAAACATCAGCAGGTTTTAAATTTTCTAGTAATTTAAGGTAATCTGCTAATTCCTCATCAGATAATCCAACTTCGTCTTTACATTCAGGTAATCCTTCTAATATAAATCTACAACTTTCCATTAAATCGTCATTCATTTTTACACCTATCCTATATATAAAAATACTATGTTTATTCACATATTTAATATTTTTCTTTTAATATAATTAAGTTTGATGGATAATTGAATTATCTGATTTTTTCAATATTTTTTTTTACAACTATTGATTATTTCTTTCATGGAAGTAGTGATTATTTCATTGGTATCAATATCATTCTTCTGGTTTATGACATATTTCCCGATAATCACATTTTACACATTTTTCTGTATGGGCTGCAACTTCAGGAACAATATTTTCATTAATAACATCTTTTATTTCATTTAATACTCTAAAAAGTCCTTTTCTTAAAGCAACATCCATAACAACAGGCCTTCTTTCCCCTAATTTTAGATAATCAACAAATCCTACAAAGACTTCAGTATCAAATTCGTCTTCTATTAATAGAGCGGCAGCCACTAATTCTATAGAATCACTATCCCAAGTCCCTTTTAAAGGAGGAATAGCTGATTTTAAACTTATTGGAAAATATCTTCCATTAATTATCTCAATTTTATCACAGCTACCTACAATTTCCAATTGTGGATCTCGCATTAGATAGCTATACATAGAAGTTGGGAAAAATAATTCGGCTATTTGACTACCATCTTTATCGTTTGCAGCCATTACTTTCTGTGATTTTAAAGCTAATATTTTCATATTAAAATATGTTTCATCAATTATGCCTTGTTTTAATTCATCTATTTGAGATAAATTCTTTTCTTTTTCAATTTCTTTAGCTATTTCTTTTTTTATTTCTTCTTCTATTATTTCATCTTCTTTATCTATAAATTTTCCTAAATTTTCTAAATTTTCTATAATATCTCCATCATTACTTTTATTTTCTGTTTTAGTATTTTCTATTATAGACATTGAATTTTTAATATATTCTTCAATGTTTTTACTAAGATTCTCTTCTATTTCAGATAAATCCATATCTTTTGTTAACCTTCTTAAATTTCTTTGGAACAAATCTTGTAAATCTATTCTTAATTCTTTTATTGTTTTATTCAAAAGAATATCATATGTTCTCACGTCATCTAAATTCTCTTCTAAATATAACTTCATTGGACAGAACATGAAGGTTCTTATTGATGATATACTAATCATTTTATCCCTCTAAGTATTTTATTTTAATAATTTTTCATTTTTTTTAATCTATTAGTTAATTTAGTATGATTTAGAATTTTTTTATTTTTTTAAATCATACTTTATTACTATAATTAATTGTATTATTACTTTCTAAATATATACTTAATGGTTTTTTTCATCTAAAAAAGCTTTATTTAGTTTTAAATCTACTATAAAATAATTTTATGCTACAAATATATTTTATCTTTATTAATATTTTTTTATTTCATAATTTAAAAATTTTTAAAGAAGATAAATTTTCATCATTTATTAAATTTTTTTCTTTAAAATTAATTTTAATTAAGTAAATATTTTTAATTAAGTTAAATATTTTTAATTAAAGAAATAATTTTATATAAAAATAGAAATATTTTGAAAAATAAAGTAAATTTTATTCAAAATATAGATTGTTGATATTTAGTTATTTAAAAATTAAAAAAATAATATAAAAAAGAGTTATATATATATAAATATATTAAAAGAATAAGAATAAATCTAAAAAATAACTTAAAATAACTTAAAATAAGTTAAAATAACTTAAAATAAGTTAAAATAACTTAAAATAAGTTAAATTAAGTTAAAATAAGAAAATAAGTAAATATAAAGATAAAAAAGAAAATAAAAGATATTATAAATTAATCTTCTAATATTCTAATTAATTTAATTTCTTCTTTTACATCTTCCAAAGCATTAATTTTAGCTATTGATTGTTGAACAGTAGTTTCTTTAGCTTCATGGCTTACAATGATTATAGGAACTGCATCATTTTCTACACTCGTTTTTTGAGTTATTGATTCAATACTAATTCCATTTTTATTTAATATTTCAGTTATATTTTTAAGGACTCCTGGTTTATCAACAGCAGTTAAGCTAATGTAGTATTTTGATATAACGCTGTCCATATTTTTAATTGATTTAACTTGAGAATCTACAGGACCATAGCTAATTTTCTTATCTTCAGCAAATATAATGTCAAGACAATCTCCAACCACTGCACTTGCAGTAGCCATCCTTCCAGCTCCTTGACCATATAACATAACAGGTCCTACAAAGTCACCTACCAAATATATGGCATTGAACACATCACTAACAGAAGCTAATAAATGAGTTTTTGGTAAAAATGTTGGATGTACTCTAATTTCTAATCCTTCAGGGGTTTGTTTAGCTATTCCTAATAATTTAATAACATAATTTAATTCGCTTTTAGCAAATTCTATATCTTCTGGAGTTATTTGTGTAATTCCTTCAAAATAAAATTTTTCTTGAGGAACATATTCTCCAAATCCAAGTTTAGTAAGGACTATTAGCTTTTGAGCTGTGTCATGACCTTCTATATCAAAAGTAGGGTCTGCTTCTGCATAACCTTTATCCTGTGCTTCTTTTAAAACATCTTCAAATTTTAGTCCTTCTTCACTCATCTTTGTAAGTATGTAATTAGCAGTACCATTCATTATTCCATAAATAGCTTCGATACGATTTGCAGCTAAACACTCGTTTAAAGGGTTGAGAACAGGTATTCCTCCACCAACGCTGGCTTCAAAAGAGAACCTTACATTGTTTTTATCAGCAGTTTCCATTAATTCTTCCCAATGCTTAGCTATTAAAGCTTTATTTGCAGAAACAACATGTTTTCCATTTTCCATAGCTTTTATTATAAATGTTCTAGCAGGTTCATATCCTCCAATTAGTTCAATAACAATATCAATATCATCATTTTCTAAAACTTCATTAACATCAGTAGTTAGAAGGTTTTGATTAATTTCCACTCCTCTATCTGTTGTTATATCGAGATCAGCTACTTTTATTAAATTTACTTCTTTTCCACATTTTTTAGAAAGTATATCTTGATTTTTATTAAATATTTCTACTACACCTGCACCTATCGTACCAAAACCAATAAGTCCAATGTTTATTTCATTTTTACCCATCAAATCTCCTCAATCTGAATATTAAATTAGCTATTATTTATTTTTATATAAGATTTTTTAACTTTAGTTATTTTTTTGATTCAATTAATTATTTTTTCTTTAGTTTATTTTTTTATTAATTTTTTTTGATTAATTAATTATTTTTATACTATATATTTAATTCTTTTTATTAGGATTTATAATTAAATTTTTATAATTTTTTTTATATTTTTTTATATTTTTTCTATATTTTTTATAATTTTTCTATAATTTTCTTATTAATTTTTTTATAATTTTTTATATTTTTTTTATTAATTTTTTTATAATTTTTCTATATTTTTTATAGTTTTTCTATATTTTTTTATAATTTTTAATTATTTATATATAATATAATACAAGTATAGCTAAGGCAGAACTATATTCTGCTTTTATTATTACTTATCACTTAAAGGAATATTTTTTAGCTTTATAAATTCATCAATAGACTCTCTTGTTGTTCCAACAACTAATCTATAGCTTTCTTCTTCTTCTTTATTATCCGATATTTTCTTTAAAACTCTTTCAACTTTTCCTTTAGCTATTATTTCTTCACCTTCAATAGCTTGGCCAGCATAAGTATGGGTAAATGATGCAATTTCATTGATTTCTCCAAGAGAATCATCGTATCCCTTTTCAGATTCGAGAACAGTTAAATTATTAATTTTATAAGTAGCTGGATTATCAAAAGAAGACAATGCATCTTCAATAGTAGCTTCGATTTTAGCTATTCCTACATTTTCATATCTTGTGTCTCCCCAAGTTCCTTTGATTTCATCCCAATTACGAGTAGCTAATATATCGAATAAGGTTCCATCTATTATTCCTCTATTGTTTTTACGGTTTTCATACCAACAGAATTCCTCCTTTGTTAAACTGGAATCTTTCATTCTTTTATTATAAATTCGTTCCCAATAACTATCTTGTATAGGGTTAAGAGTTATTTTCTTAATAGTTGTTCCATTTTCATTAACAACTTTAATTTCAACTTCTTTATCTTTATAATTTTCAAAAGTTTTCATAGCTTTCCTATGGTTTTCAAGCCCATATACTACAAAATCTATATCTGAAACATCAGTTTTTTGAAGACGGGGGAGAATAGATCCTGAGATACCGAGATTTTTATAATCAATTCCAGCTATATAATGAAAAAAGTCAGCTACCTTTAATAACTTTTCTATTAAAGGATTGTCTGAAGGATTTGCCAATTCTTCTAGTCTTATTTCATTTAACCTTTCTTCTGGCTTGATAATCTTTTTAATTTTCTTTACAGGAACTCCCATCATTTCCACTTGACTAACATCACAGAAATATAGATATTCTGGATGATTTTCTTTTAAATAGCTATAAGCTTCTTCTGATGTCACTTTTGAATATTTTTTCCCATTTTTTATTCTATCTCCATTTTCATCAGGAATATATCTTAAAAATGAGATAAACCTATCTTCAGGGTGAATATAATTAGTTGATGCAAAAAATAAATCGTCTGTTGTATAAATGAAATCCCTTGTCCGAACCTTCAATTAATGCTCTCCTTTTTAATTTTTAAAATAATAAAATGTTTCAAATCTTTTTTTAAAATAATATAATATTGTTTATATAATTTTTATAAAAATTTATAATAGATTCTATCATATTTTAATAATAATTAATTATATAATGTATAATTATAATAATATCTAAATTCATATATTATTTTATAGTTTATTAAAATTACTAAAAATTTTTAAAAATATTTAAAATTAGAAAAAATAACTATATTTTATTAAAACATTATTATAAAATTTTAATTATAGATTTATATTATTATAAAATTTTAATTATAGATTTAATTATTATAAAATTTTAATTATAGATTTATATTATTATAAAATTTAAATTATAAAGTATATTAAATATTTAATAAATATTATATCTAAAACTCAATTATTTAATGTAAAATTTAATAAATAAAGTATTAAACTTATTATTAGTGGAATTAAAATGGAAATTACTCATAAACATATCAATAAAACTTTAAATTATAATGGAAGTCAAATTGAAAAATCTTGGGCATTTAAATCTTTTGGAATTAAAGGTTCTAGTATTATATCTTGGATAGGGCCAATGAATATTTCTCCAGAGCATCTTAAAGACTTTGAAGATATTTCTCTTGAAATAAAATCTGACAATATGATTCATTTTATAGTTGAACATTTTGATATTCAACCAGCTAACTTAAGAATAGCTTATATGCGCCAAAGGTTATTAGTAATGATTTTAAAGGAAGAATTAGCTAAAAATGGTATTGATTCTATTCGTAAAGGAGATGATATTTATATATCCAATTCCGATGATTTGAATAAACTCACAGTTTCAATAGCTACTGTTTCGATTAGTTCTATGAAAATCCATCTTGGTATCAATATTACTAGTGATGGAACACCAGATGATGTTGATACAATTGGGCTTTTTGAATTAGCTAATAATATATTTAATAGTGACAATCTAATGGATTTAATAAATAATCTTGTTAGAAATTATATAAATGAATTAAATGATATTGAATTGGATATGAGTAAAACTAAGGTATTATAAGTTTTTGCAATTGTTTTTACAATAGTTTATACAATAGTTTTTCAATAATTAATAAATTTGAGTAAAATATATTAATTTTCAAAGGAGTAAAAAAATAATGAAAATAATGATTAATGGAATAAATGCAGGATTAAGATTTTCATCTGCTCACATTATACCTGCACACTCTTCATGTGGTTTTATCCATGGACATTCTTACTTTGTTGATGTAGAAATTATAGGAAAAAGATCTGGAAATTATGAATTTGTAGCTGATTTTAAAGATGTAAAGGATATTGTTAGATCTATTTGTAAAAAGTTAGATCATAGACTATTAATTCCAATCAACAATCAAAATATGAAGTTTAAAGATGTTGAAAATTCTGGAAAATCCCTTGATAATGAGGGAAACATAGATTCTAATGAGTTATCTGTTCTTGATTTTTGTAATAAAGATTATGTTGAATTTTCTATTAAAAATAAAGAATATAAGATTCCAATGGAAGATTGCGTTCTCCTTCCATTAAAACATTCTTCTGCTGAGGAAATGTCCCAATATTTTGCAAATATTCTTTTCGAAGAGTTAATGGAAAAAGAATATGTTATTGATTCTGTTTCTGTCTGTGTAAATGAAGGTATTGGTCAAGGAGCTTGTTTTAGTAAATTGAAAAATTAAAATTTAAAGGTTTTGACTAAATGGAAGCACCTATTGTAGAGATTTTTTCAAGTTTTCAAGGTGAAGGAATCTGGATTGGCAGAAGACAAATTTTCATTCGTTTTTCGGGATGTAATTTAGCTTGTAATTACTGCGATACTCAAAAAAGCCAATCTGAAGATTTTGGAACTTTAATGACAGTAGATGAAGTTTTAAAAGAGGTAAAAAATTTAACCACACCAGATTTACATTCTATTTCTTTTACTGGTGGCGAACCTCTTTTATATGTAGACTTCATTAACAAAGTAATCGAAAAAATGAAATCTTCTGAAAACATAAGACCTAATATTCAGTTTATGTTAGAGACAAATGGTACTCTACCTGAATCATTAGCTAAAATTGATGGAATTGATTGTGTGTCTTTAGATATTAAACTCCCAGAACATTTTGATGATAAGGATGAATATGGTAGTATTGATAATGATGCCCATGATAGTATTGTTAAGGATGAATATGGTAGTATTCTTCAAAAGGAAATCAAATCTCTAAAATTTTTAATAGAGCATGATAAAAATGTATATTGTAAAATGGTAGTTTTACCTTCTTCAAAGACAAATACAATTAAAAATGTGATAAATAAGATATTTAAAGAAATTTCTCAAAATATTTCCCAAAAAAATTTAAGAAACAGGGAAAATAATGAAGATAAATTAGATATCTTATGGGTAATTCAACCTTCTAGTCCATTAACTGAATGGAAAAATCAAAATAATAAATTATTTGCTTTTTCTGAAATGATTGGTCAATATATGGATGTTTTAATTATTCCTCAAACTCATAAATTGTTAAATATCGAATAATTTTTTTTTAAAAATTTTATGTAAAAATATGTAAAATAGAAAAAGATATTTTATAGAATATACATAAATATAAACTAATAGTTTATTATAATTAAATTAATTAAAAACTATAATTAATTATAATATAAATTTTTTATAAATTAAATTTATTATAACTAAATTAATTATTAATTAATTAATTATTATAATCTATAACTATAATAATAAAAAAAATAATATTTAATAACTTGACTTTAATATTATTAATTTAATTTAATTAATAGATTAATAAACAATATATTAATGAATATAAAATTTAAGAAAATATAAAATATAAATAATGTAATGAAATAATGAGCATAAAGGATTATAATTTAAATTAATGATTTTTAATAAATATTAACGACTACAAATAACTATAATTTCATATTAATAATTGTTAATAAATATTAATGAGAATAAGTGAATATAAATAACATAATAGGTATTCAACATAATATATAATATAATCAATTAATTTTATTACATAGATTTATATTTTGAGGTGTATAAATGAAAGATAAAAGTGCCATAAACTTAAGAAAATCTATGGGCCGTGGATCTATAGAACATGAAAGCAGAGTTTCAGAACATGAAGGTGACATAATGACATTAGCTAAAAAAGATGTTACTACTGTCCCTCCAACTATTAGTATTATTGAAGCTGCTGAAGTCATGGTAGATCACAAATTCAGAAGACTTCCAATAACTGACCCTGGCTCTGAAAAACTTTTAGGAATAGTAACAGCTATGGATATACTAAACTTCTTAGGAGGAGGAAGTAAATTCAAAATTATGGAAGAAAAATATGATGATAACTTTTTAGCAGCTATTAACGAATCTATAAGGGAAATAATGACTCGAGATGTTATATCTTTAACAAATAAAGATTCAATTACTGATTGTATTGATTTGATGTTGAAGTATAATGTGGGAGCTATTCCTATCGTTGATGATAATGAAAAAATTGTTGGAATTATTACTGAAAGAGATTTTGCATTAGCTATGGCAGGCGTCTTAACAGATGAATTAGTTAAAGATTTTATGACAGAGAAAGTTATTACAACCACTCCTGGAACACCTATTGAAGGTGCTTCAAAAATAATGGTTAGAAATAGTTTAAGAAGAATTCCAGTTGTAGGTAAAACAAAAGAAGACAGTGCTCTTTATACAGAAAAAGAGTTATTAGAAGGAATCATAACTTCTAATGATGTTTTACAATTTTTAGGAGATAGTAAATTATTCAGTAAAATGAAATCTACCAGTGGTTTAGAAGTATTAGATACTAAAATAACTGAAATAATGGAAGATAATGTTGTAACTGTAGATCCATTAACTCGTGTTGGAGATTTATGTAAAATACTAGAAGAAAAAGATATTGGTGGAGTTCCAGTTGTTAAAAACGGAGAACTATTAGGTATTGTAACTGAGAAAGATATCTTAAATGCTATTCATAAATCTTAATTTAAGTTTATTGATTTGATTTAAGTGGTGAAAATATGCAAATAAAGAATTTAATGTCAGAAGAGCTTATAACTATAGACAAAGATCAAAACATTTGTGATGCTCTTAGATTAATGAAAAAACATAAAATATCAAGAATTCCTGTTATCAACACTAATAATAACATAAAAGAATTAGTGGGAATAACTTCAGAAAAAGATATAGCTATTAAGTTAGGTTCTTCTAAATATGGAAATTTAGCTCCATCTCACTTTCATGTTTCCACTGTAATGGAAAAAGATGTAATAACTGCTGATGAAACTATGTCTGTAGTTGATGCAGCTAAATTAATTATTGAAAATGGTATTGGTGCTTTACCTGTTTTGGATGATGATGAATTAGTAGGAATAATCACTAAATCAGATTTCATAGATTTATGTAAAGGAAAAGCATATGGTCGAATATTAGCTGAAGACACCATGAGTAGGGAAATAATTTCTGTTTCTTCAAAAGATCGATTAATGCATGCAAGAAGAGTCATATTAGATACAAAAGTTGGAAGACTTTTAATTAATGAAGATGATTCACTTGGAGGTATTTTAACTTCTAAAGACATAGCTAGAGCTTTAACCTCATTTAGAAAACATGTTCCAGATAAACATAAACAAGCACAAATTAAAAACTTACTTGTAGAAGATGTAATGTCTAGAAATATTGTAACAATGCCATTAGAATCAACTATAAGTGATATTGCTGAAGCTATGTTAGATACTGGATATAATGGATACCCTATTGTAAATGAAAAAGATCAAGTTGTTGGAATAATAACTCAATCTGATTTACTTGCATTAATTGTTGAATTAGAAGAGGAATAAATAATTATATCATTTGATTATTAATTATTTCTTTTTAATTTTTTTATTTTCTTATTTTTTTCTTAACATTTTTTTCATGGTATATTTTAAAGTTAATCAAACACTTTTTATATTATTTTATAGTATATTTTAAAGTTAATCAAGCACTTTTTATATTATTTTATGTATATCTTAAAGTTCAATCAAATATTTCTTATATTATTTTAATAATATATCTAAAAAGAATTAAACTTTTCTAGTATTGTTGTTCAGAGGAGGTTTTTTTATAAGCAATTTAACAAATATTGAGGATAATTCTAACTTTAAAAAGCATGATAAAATTGCATTTTTAGGTCCTAATGGAACTTTTACCCATGAAGCAGCTTCTACTCTACAAGGGGAATTGGTTTCTTACTGTTCTATACCTTCGGTTATGAATTCTGTTGTTGATGACACATGTGATAAATGTATTGTTCCTATTGAAAATTCTATCGAAGGACCTGTTGGAATAACTTTAGATTTTTTAGCTAATCAAATTAATCTAAACATAGAAAAAGAGATTATAATCCCAATTAGCCATAATCTTCTCATTGATAGAGGAAGCAATAATGAAAATATTAGTGTTGATAATGTTAAAGTTGTTTACTCTCATTCACAAGCATTAGCCCAATGTCAAAATTATTTAGAAACTCATAATATGAAAACTCACTTTACATTGAGTACTGCTGCAGCAGCTAAATCTATTAAAGGCCAGGCTGAAATTGCTGCTATTGGTACTTTAAAAGCTGCTGAAATTTATGATTTAGATATATTAGATAGTAATATTCATGATATTAAAAATAACCAAACAAGGTTTATAATTCTCTCAAAAAATAAATCAAAAATGACTACTAATGATAAAACATCCATCCTTTTTTCACTTTTTGATGATAATCCTGGAGGACTTCATGATATTTTAGGAGTATTCGCAGAGAATAATGTAAATTTAACAAAAATTGAATCTCGCCCATCTAAAGAAGGATTAGGTAAATACATATTTTTTGTTGATTTTGAAGGTCATCAAGATAGCGAAATAATTAAAGATATTTTAAAAATTATCAAAACTAAAACTTCTTTTTTAAAGATATTAGGTTCTTATCCCATAGCTAAATAATTATTTTAAAATATATTATTTTTAATGATAATAGATATAATAAATTATAACAATTATAAGCAAATAATATTAAATTATACTAACATTATATAAATTATACAAAAATTATAAATAAAATCACAATCATATATATTAATGTATATATTATTATAAAAAATAAATTCGATGTTTTTATTAAAGATGTAATATAATTTTATTAAAATATTTAAAATTAATATAATTTTATTAAAATATTTAAAATTAATATAATTTTATTAAAATATTTAAAATTAATATAATTTTATTAAAATATTTAAAATTAATATAATTTTATTAAATATTAAAAATGTAATAATTTTATTAAAAATAATTTTATATTTTTTATAGAATATATCAAAAAATTAACTTTTATAAAAAATAAATATTCAAGATTCAATTAATTATAATAAAAAATCATAATAAAATCCCTTTGGAGGGAGATAATATTAATCAAGATAAACAAAAGCTTTTAAAAATAATGCAAGAGCTTGAAAAAGATTATAAAATGGGAAAAATTTCTGAAGACAAATATAAATATTTATCTAAGGAATATAAAAGTCGTTTAGCTAATCTTAATGCATCTACTCGAATAAGACATATGCAAGGTAAAGAATCAAAGCCACCTTCACCAACTGTCCAAAGAAGCATGGCAGAAGCCAGTAGACGTGAAGATAGGGCTCTTGTTAATAAATATATAGTTAAAACTGAAAAAGAAAGAAAAGAAGAGATGAAAGCTGCTAGGGTTGCTTCAAATAAAGGTATTTTCGCTATAATAGCTGTTGTATTTTTAATATCTGCATTTCTCGTTGGAATAAGTTTTGGTCTTTTTGCAGGTCCACAAAATACTGCTCAAACTACAGGTCCAGTATTTGTTTCAGATAGTGCTTTTCCACAAACATTAACTAATTCTTCTAATGCTGATGATTCTGTTTCAATATCTGGTCCAGATACAGGATGGATTGAGGGGTCTGCTAATGATGGAACTAGTTCTAATGATGTAAATTATAACGTTAAACCATCTAATGATTTTTCAGATACTGGTGCGGATTCTACTTCTAGTTCTGATAAGAAGAATAGTAATTCTGACAGTAAAACTACTTCTAGTTCTTCTAAGAATAGTAATTCAGGTACTAATACTGGTTCTACTTCTTCTAAAAATAGTAACACTGGTTCTAGTACAGGTAGTAGTTCAAGTAGTGGATCTTCTTCTAAAAATAAATAGTTAATCTAGGTATTTTATCCTTTTTAATTGATATTTGCTTAATTAAGAGGTGAATCAATGAAAAAATATATCTTGGGAATAATTGTAATAATGGCAGTTATATTTGTTTCTGGTTGTATAACTGACTCTAATGATAATGGGGATGATTTAAATGGAACTAAAACATTATCCCAAAATGGAATATCTATTGAGTATCCTGGAAATTGGGTTGTTGCAGATGCTCATTCAGAAGATTCAATAGCTGCTGTTGCAGATCCAAATTCTAAGGATGTAAATGATTTAGGAAGTATTAATGTTAATATTGAAAGACAAAATTTAACTACCTCTTTAAATGGTATTTTTACTCAAACTTACAAAAAATTATCTTCTAATTCAAATTATCAATTAATAAGTCAGGGAAATACTACTATTGGGGAGTTTGCTGCTTTAGAATGTTTATATTTATCTAATGATAATGGAAATATAAAAAAACATAGAGCTATTTGGATAGAAAATAATAATGCAGTTTATGTTATTTTGTGTACCGCTCCTCAAAATGATTTTTCAAATCAAGAGAAAATTTTTGATTTTGTAGTATCAAGTTTTAGAATAACTTAAAAATTTTTAGAGAGAATATTGATTTTTCTATCGAGTTTTAGAATAACTTAAAGGTTTTAAAATGAATGTCATATTATGTGTTACAGGCAGCATAGCTGCAATTGAATCTATTAAATTAGCTAGAGAACTTAGAAGACAGGATTTTAATGTTAAATGTTTCATGACACACTCTGCAACTAAAATTATTCATCCTAATTCTATGGAATTTGCTACTAATCAAGAAGTTGTTTTGGAATTAACAGGAAATATTGAGCATGTTAAATATGCAGGAGAGGATTTAATTTTAGTAGCTCCAGCTACATCCAATATTATAAGCAAATTTACTTATAAAATAGCTGATGATTCTGTTACTTCTCTTCTTATAACTGCTTATGGAAAGGACACCCCTATTGTTTTTGTTCCTTCTATGCATGATTCTATGTATAAAGCTATTTTTGAAAATATAGAGAAAATCAAATTAGAATCCTCTGAAGATAAAGTTAGCTTTGTAAAACCTCGTATTGACGAAGGTAAAGCTAAATTTCCTTATATTGAAGATATTATATTAGAATCTAAAAAGATTATTAGTTTAAATAATTTTGAGAAAGACCAAAGTTTAGTTTCTAAAAAAGTTTTAATCACTTTAGGTGGTACTTATGAAGCTATTGATCCTATTAGAGGAATAACAAATAAATCTTCTGGAAAAATGGGATTAGAATTAGCTAAAGAACTCTATAGTCGAGGGGGAGATGTAAAAATCATAGCTGCACATACAGAGGTTAATATACCTAAATCTTTTGATGTACAATATGTTGAATCAAGTGAAGAAATGAATAATAAAACAAAAGAGCTCATTAAAGAATATGATGTATTTATAGCTACTGCAGCAGTTTCTGATTTTGCACCAATTCATGAAGAGGGTTCTAAAATTTCTTCTTCTCTAAATTTATCTTTAGAATTTAAACCTACAGAGAAAATAATCAGACAAATTAAAGATATAAATCCCGATGTATTTTTAGTTGGTTTTAAAGCAGAATACAATATTTCTGATGAGGAAATGATTGGTTTAGCTAAAAAACAAATTGAAATAGCAGGGACTGATTTAGTGGTAGCTAATGATGTAAGTGTTGAAGGTTCTGGTTTCGGATCAGATAAAAATCAGGTTATTTTAATAGACGATGAAGTTAAAAAAGTGGATTTGAGTTCTAAAGAAGAAATAGCTAAAATAGTCGTTGATAAGATAGCTGAAATGCTATAATTATCAATTAATTTTTCGATGATAATTGATTTTTACAATTAATTTTAATAAATTATCTTAATAAATTTTATTTTATTTTTATATTTTATTTTTTATTTTATATTTTATTTTTTATATTTTTATTTTATATTTTATTTTTATATTTATTTTTTATATTTTTATTTTAT
>Ga0082212_10001249_pt1 | contig 37454 bp, 26 predicted proteins | sample TergutNt197P3_FD_71548 | JGI IMG/M metagenome (GOLD analysis project Ga0082212, IMG submission 71548) | Neocapritermes taracua P3 segment gut microbial communities from Petit-Saut dam, French Guiana - Nt197 P3 | ecosystem: Host-associated > Arthropoda: Insects > Digestive system > Gut ...
CTAAGCCCATTTGTGATGTGCCTGAAATGGTATTTGGAAGTATGCCTAACGATGGAGGCAACCTCATTATTGAAGAAAACGAGCACAAAATTTTCATTGCCAAAGAGCCAACCGCACGACCTTATATTAAGCGATTCATGATGGGCGAGGAGTTTATCAACAACAAAAAGCGGTGGTGCCTGTGGCTTGAAGGCATTAGTCCATCCGAGTTACGCAAGATGCCCCTCGTCATGGAGCGGATTGAAGGATGCAAGAAGCACAGGGCAAGCAGCAAGAGGGAAGCAACGAAAAAGTTGGCGACCACTCATACGCTTTTTGGTGAAATGCGTCAGCCCGACCAAAAGTACATCGCCATACCGAAAGTATCATCCGAGAAAAGGCTCTACATCCCAATAGGGTATTTAAGCAAAGACGTGATAGCAGGGGATAAGCTCTTTACTATTTCAAATGCAAGCCTGTACGACTTCGGCATTTTGACTTCAATTGTCCATATGGCGTGGATGCGGGCAGTCTGTGGGCGCATGAAAAGCGACTACAGCTATTCCAATACGATTGTTTACAACAATTTCCCCTGGCCTGACGCTTCGGGCAAACAGAGAGCAGAAGTTGAAAAACTAGCACAGGGCATTTTAGATGCAAGGGCTTTGTTCCCCAAAAGCTCCCTCGCAGACCTTTACGACCCCCTGGCCATGCCGCCAGAACTGCTAAAGGCCCACTATGCCCTTGACTGCGCCGCTATGAAACTATATGGGTTTGCCAAAGACACGCCTGAATCTGCTATTGTTGCGGGATTAATGGAGAGGTATCAGGTGCTGAATAACTGATCGAAGCCTACGTAAGTGTTGCCTTTATGTTTGTCCTTGCCATGGTTTCTCCTATGCTGGTCTATTGCAGAGTTATAGACTGTCCATGACAATAGTGCAATAATGTCAGCAATGTAATCTTTTATACAAAAGGCTACATTGCTGAGCAAATGGCAGGTTTTTTTCGACAAGTCACCGTATCGGGGGCCGCATTCGCGATTGTGTGTTGCGAACTGAGCATTGGATTGAGGAATGCCATGTATATCAAAAATGTCTTCACAAGAATCTTTGCCCTTGTTTTGGGCCTTGCCTCCGCTGGCATCCTTGCCGCCCAGGCCACAGAACCAAAACCTAGCCTGGCTCCTCTCAATCCAGCCTTTTTGAAGTGGCAGGCGGAGCAAAGGGAGAGGGCAGAAAGGATGGCCCTTGGCCTCCCCGTGGAACCAAAAGATTCGCGGCTTGGATATATTCCTCCGACATTTGTGCAACCTAAATTATCAGAAAACAGGGCACCCCTCACCCAAATCGAAGCCATGGTCAAATCAGGCCTTGCCTCTTTTGACACATACTATGACCCGAGCAGAGTGGGTGCGGTGGGCAATGCCGGCGCCGCCTCTTTTAGGCTCGACCCCACATATGTGTTGTCTATCCGTAATCAGGGCCGATACGGCACCTGCTGGGCTCATGCGGCCCTGGCTTCCATGGAGTCCAATATCCTAGTGAACGGAGGGAATTCAATCAGCCTGTCGCCATGGCATCTGGCATATTACACATACAATCCCATTAATAGTTTTCCAGCTTTTACCAAGACTGATTATGATGGGCATGAAACATTTGATCAGGGCGGCAACTTCCAAATGGCGCTGGCAATTATGTCCCGGGGCCCTGGGGCGGGAGGGGCCGTCTCTGAGGCTGGTGCCCCATATGGGGTCGGCACGCCCAGCGCAGGAGCAAGTAGCGTAGCAACCGTCAAAAATGCGTACTATCTCGGAGACGAAATCTGGAGTAACAGGGAGGCCGTCAAGGGCATGGTTGTCACCTATGGGGCCGTCGCTATCTCTTACTACATGGATGAAGCCTCCGAATACTACAATCGCACATATAGCACATATAGGTACTCTCAAGATCCAAAAAAAATGTTTACCAATCACGGCGTAAACATCGTTGGATGGGACGATAATTTTGATAGGACTAAGTTTCCCTTTGGCGGCTTCGGCTCCTACCCCGCCACCAACGGAGCCTGGATTGTTCGCAACAGTTGGGGGAGCTCCTGGGGTGAAGGCGGCTACTTCTACATCTCCTATGACACTCCTTTGAGCAACTTTCATTCCTTTGAAGCAACCAGAAATCTTGATGACCATGTATATCAGTACGACCCGCATGGAAAGGTTGGCACAGGCGTAGATGCCACGACGGCATGGTTTTCCAACATTTTTACCGCAGACGGAAATCACAGGATAAAAGCCATTGCCTTTCATACCTCCGCCTATGGCGCTCAATATGAGATAACCATCAGAACGAGCGTCGGCTCAAGCCCAGGCACGGGCTCGGTTGTGCTGGGCCCTGTATCGGGGACTGCAACCCGACCCGGTTATCAGCGGATCGAACTCAGCACCCCCGTCGCCGTCAGCGCAGACCAGAGATTTTCAGTAATAGTCAAATTGACTGAAACAGGCACAGACAGCCACCGAGTTGGCCTTTCTTATGCCCACGAAGACTATTCAGAAAGCGCGACCGCATCCCCTGGGCGCGGCTTCGTATCGACCAATGGGTCTTATTGGTATGATGTCAGACAGTATTTTAAAGATGGGGATACAGTTAGCGTCTGTCTAAAGGCCTTTGCGGAAACAGCAAATGCGGCTAACCCAGTTTCGTTCACCGTCGCCCAGACCGGAGGTTCTTCTAATTCTGCCGATACTACCGGCATCGTGCTGGCCTTCAGTCGGGCTGTGGCCGGCCTGACGGCAGATGACATCACCATCACTAACGGCACGGGCTCAGCCACCAAGGGAAGCCTCAGCGGTTCTGGCGCGATATGGACAATCGGCGTCACTGTAGGCGCAGAGGGCACCGTCAACGTCGGGATTTCAGACTTCGGCGATTTCCAGGTGACAAGCCCGCCTAGGAGCGTGGCGGTCTACAAGTCATCTGCCAAAACTCCGGTTACATTCACTGCTACCCAGACCGGAGGTTCTTCTAATTCTGCCGATACTACCGGCATCGTGCTGGCCTTCAGTCAGGCCGTGACTGGCCTGACGGCAGGTGGCATCACCATCACTAACGGCACGGGCTCAGTCATCAAGGGAAGCCTCAGCGGTTCTGGCGCGATATGGACAATCGGTGTCACGGTAGGCGCAGAGGGCACCGTCAACGTTGGGATTTCAGACTTCGGCGATTTCCAGGTGACAAGCCCGCCGATGAGCGTGGCGGTCTACAAGTCATCCGCTAAAACTCCGGTTACATTTACCGCCACCCAGACTGGAGGTTCTTCTAATTCTGCCGATACTACCGGCATCGTGCTGGCCTTCAGTCAGGCCGTGACTGGCCTGACGGCAGGTAGCATCACTATTACTAACGGCACGGGCTCAGTCATCAAGGGAAGTCTCAGCGGTTCAGGCGCGATATGGACAATCGGTGTCACGGTAGGCGCAGAGGGCACCGTCAACGTTGGGATTTCAGACTTCGGCGATTTCCAGGTGACAAACAGTCCCCAGTCCGTAGCAGTCTACAAAGGCGCGCAGGCCTATATCAGTATCGTTGATCCACCTTCGACCATGCTAACCGGCGAAACGGTTACATTTAGGGCGAATGTAATAGGCATAGCCAACAAGGCAGTGGCATGGTCGGTTGCTGGGGGCGGCAATATCAACTCCAGCACCGGGGCCTACACAGCCCCGAACACGGCGGCAAGCGCTATCATAACTGCCACTAGTGTAGGAAGCCCGTTAATAACCGCTAGCGTTGCGGTCAAGATAATGAGTACCGCCTTTGACGGCAACTCAAAAACGAACCCTCAGTTGCTAGACTTGGCCAACGCCTTTGGCTCGACCAGCCCTGCCGACCTCACAAAGTACGACCTAAACGGAGATGGCAAGATCGACGACGAGGACATCAGGATTCTGTTTAAGGCCATGGGGTGGTAAAGCGATGTGCAATTGCGATGGCGTATTTACCCCTTGTAGTCAGTAGCTTTAAGGATATTGACCATGAAAAAGAACATGCTTCTCTCCGTACTTCCAGCCCTGACATTTCTGGGCCTTCTATCCTGTAGTGGGGGCGGGGGCAATGACCCGGCCCCCAGTCTTCCTATTTTGAGGTTTGCCACAAACCTGACATATACAGACCCAGGCGGCACGGGCTTTAGGCTAGTCAAGGCTCCGTCCAGCGCATCAGGCAAGTTGCTGGTACTTGAGCTGAGGGGCCCAGCCGGTACCAGCACCGGACGCGGTGTCAGCTTTGGCCTCACGGTGGACGGCTCCAAGGCCTGGTTCGTCCAGGTGGACGGCTCAGACCCAGAATATGCCCAAAACGTTGCCTTCGACCTGGGCTCATCTCCCCAGCTCTTTAAGGCGGTGCGGGAGGGCAACAATGTGTTGCGGGCCTCCATAGCCCAAAAGGGACAGAGCAACGCCAAGGCCCTGGACGGCGTATTGGCCAGGGTCGCCCTCCTGCTCCAGTCCAATGTTTTGCCAGGAACCATCGCATTTACCGCGAGCGGCGATTCCAAGGCCCTGCTCGGCGGTAACGGGGCGCCTGAGCCGATTACGATTGCCGTAGGGGCGCTTGGAGCCCAGTAGAAGCACCATGGCATCGTTTTCACTCCAAGCCCAGACTTATACCGAGGTGCAGTCTTTTGATTGCGACTCGGTATTAGTATTTGCGGACATTATCCATCTCGTTCATCATCTCGTCAGTCATCACAAGTGATTTGATTATCCTCTGATAATGTTCGATGTCCTCAAAGGCAAGCCTGTGCCCCTTCCTGTCTTTCAGCCATTTTTGAGCAGGTTGGTAGCCGCCGATGTAAAACTCCCAGGCAACAAGAGGCACTTTGTCGAAGTATTGGGTGTTGTTGATCCAGACTTTGCCTGTAGAACTGTCCTTGTTCGGCTCCCAACGCAGTTTGTCAACTGTATCACTGCCGCCAACGGGGTAGCCGGTGATTGATTTATCTAGGGAAGGATGTTCTAGCAGATGCAGGTGGCGCAATTCCTCCCCCAGTTTTGCTAGGCGCCAGAACTCGGCGGCATCTGAGGGGTAAGGCACCCGGGGGAAGTCTATCTTCAGAAACTCTTTGTATTTTTTTCTGTAGCCAGGCGAGTGTAGTACGGCGTAGATGTAATCCAGTATGTCGATTGGGGCAAATTTGGTTTTTTTGCCGGTCTTTTCGTTTTCAAATTCAAGACTCAGGTTTTTTGCGAATTGATCGACTATTTCAGGGGCAAGGTTGGGTGTGCGAGGGGGCTGGCAATTTCCATCACGGTACTGATAAAGAGGGAAAACCACGCCTCCACCACGATAATACAAGTTAAAGTCAGTAATGTTGTTTGACACAAACACTAAATTCCATGCCATAGAGCCAACGACTTGTCCTTGCCGTCCAATTATCAGCCCCACATTCTGCCCTTCTAGGAAATGTTTCATCACATCCCTTCGTGGTCTGCAGTGGAAACCGTTGGGAATGCCCGAATAGCTTGTATATCGGGTATCAAAGGGGCGGTAAGCTATGGGGACGATGCTATGTCCTGATGTTGGCTGTACAACTGCGCCTTCTTGCCCCAGATCATCATTTTGCTCTGGTAAGAAATGTTTCATCACTTCTCTGCGTGGCATACAGTGGAACCCTTTAGTGACACCCGAATAGCTCGTATAGCGCGTATCAAAGGGGCGGTAGGCTATTGGGACAATGTTGTGCTTGGATGACTGCAGGTCAGCCCTTGCCCCTGCTACGCTCCAGTCCCGCACGTCTTTGCCCAAGTTGTATTTTTCCCTAGCCTCTTCGTCAGTGATTGACAAAAAATCATTGATCGTGCGTTCAACTGCTTCGGTGCTCTCGTGAATAGTGAACTCGTCTCTTGCAGTGACTATGCCCACTGAATTGACGGGGAACAAGTCTGCAACGGAGAATCCGCTGTCGTATTTCTTTTTGCCCCTATAGTCCTTTGGCGCAAAGAAGTATTCAGGGGCTACGGGCTGGAGTGTGTCAAAGCGCATATCGATTAACGCTGTTTTTTGCAGATAGTCAAACTTGGCTTGGCGCAATCCATAGAGGTCAAAATGAAATATTTCTGCCAAGGCGCCCTTTTTCTTTTTGCCCGTCTTGACAAAGATGTTGATTGAAACTCCTTGCTGGATTTCAAACACGTTTTCGTCCTTGCCGCCGTCTGGGGCAATTTCTTTCTTTTTGGCGTTGCCATGTAGGTCGATAACGTAAATCTTGTCGAAGCTCTGCATCAAGTGCCAGCGCATCCCCCTGAATGTTGGATTATCAATAAAGCTGTGATTATTGATAAATGCCAGAATGCCTTCCTTGTTTTTGTCCACAAAGAACTGCCCCAGACGGATGAATTTGACGTAGTCATCATTGATCCACTTGCTGTTGCGCTCCATTAACCTAGCTTTTGAGCCAGGCTCTTTTTTATAGTCTTCCATCTTGCCTGCAATCCAGTTTCCTTTGTTCCAGCTTTCGCCGCTGTATGGCGGGTTGCCCATCACAACCATCAATGGCGTGTCCCTCTTGACGCTGTTGGCTTCCCTCGCTTCATTGGCCAGGAACTGGGCGAATAGTGTCCCTGTGTCGGGGTGGTGTTCTTCCAATGAGTTAGTCAGGTATATCCGCAGACGCTGGTTGTCCTCGTGTGCGTAGCCCGTTTCCGCCAATAGCATATCCAGCTTTAGGTGCGCCATGGCATAGGGGGCCATGAGTATCTCAAAGCCATTTAGCCGCGGCATGAGGTGTTGTTCTACATAGCTCTGCCATTGACCCTTCTGGTCTTTGAATTTGTCGTGAATGTGCCTCACAGTTTCAGCAAGAAATGTTCCTGTGCCTGTGGCTGGGTCTAGTATCTGGACTTTGTGGACTTTTGCCTTTGTTCCTTTGCCGGGGCCGTCCACTTTGATTTCTACCTTGGATGTGTCTGCCAGCCCTTGTTGCAAACCAAAATCAGTTTGCAGTATCTCGTCCACTGCCCTGACTATGAAATTGACCACGGGCTGGGGGGTGTAGTACACGCCCCTGGACTTGCGAAGCTTCGGGTCATAGGCTGACAGAAAATTCTCGTAGAAGTGAATAATGGGGTCAGCCTGCTGTGTGTAGTGGCCAAAGCCCTTCATCACTGCCTGTATATCGGTGGCTCGGAAAGCTTCTGCTAGGTCGTCAACTATCCAAGCTATATTTTTGTCAAGGTCGAAACCTGCGATTGTGTAGAAAAGGTTCCGCAGAAAGGGGTTCGTTTTGGGTATCAGCTCAGCGGCGTTCTTTCTGCTGAATGTATCAGTTGACGTATCGTGGATACGTGCCGCAAACATCCCGTAGGCTATGGTTTGGGCATAGAGGTCGGCAAAGTCTTTGGGCGAAATGTCATGTATGAGATGGTTCTTAAAAGCTTCCATCTGACCAGTGAGTGTACTGTTGCCACCCTCTCTGGCAAGGGATTCCTCAAACACTTTTGCCATCAGTTGGGCTTTGTTCGCCATTATGTGGGCAAGCTTGGCTGGGGAGGTGATAGTTTGGGGGCTGGAATCTCCGAAGGCCTCCATAAGGCTTTGGAACTTGGCGAAGCCGCCCTTCAGGGGAGCTATCCTGTTGTCTTTTAGCTCGCCAATGCGGGCGGATTCAACGATCGCCCCGCCCTTGCAGAAGAGGAAGTCTAGGTAGTCGGTAAAGATGATGTTGTCGAGGGCGGCTTTGTAGCGGCTGAACTGTTCTTTGTTCTTGTTTCGCCCCTCCAAGTCTGCGTCGCCTATGTCCTTTGCCTCGATGAAGCCCACGGGGACGTTTTTCCTGAGCAGGATGTAGTCTGGCGCGCCACACTCCTGCCGGGATGGCTCGTTGGATACGGTGAGCTGGGGCAGGAGGGCAGAGAGCAAGGCATGGAGGGCTGGGCGGTAGGTATGCTCGGTAGCCCTACCCGTCTGATACTGGCGGTTCAGCTCGGCTATGTAGGCTGTGATTTCGATTGAATGGTCTTTGGTTGCGGACATACTATTGCTCGGCGGGTGGAAAATAGGGGCTGGCAAAAAACGCCTCCCCATCTACCAAGTTTATGACATCTTTCGTTTGGCTTCGATAGACAATCCACTGCCTCACTGCCTACGCAGTCCTTTAGTCCTATCTGCGCATCACATCTGCGCTCCACTTCGCTTGTATGCTCATGACAAGGGAAAAAACAAAGTCAAGCTGTTTGAGGAACAACAAGTCCGCACGGTCTTGGACGAGCAGGAAGAGAAGTGGTGGTTTTCAATTGTTGACATAATCGCAGTGTTGACGGAAAACGATCATCAACTTGCTCGGAATTATTGGAAAGTCTTGAAAAACCGCATGATGGCTGAGGGAAATGAAACGGTGACAAATTGTCACCAGTTGGAATCGCCAGCCCCAGACGGCAAGATGCGCCTCACTGACGTTGCCGACACTGAGCAGGTACTACGCCTCATCCAATCCGTCCCAAGCAAAAAAGCCAAGCCGTTCAAGGTGTGGCTTGCCAAGGTAGGGAGCGAGAGGATTGACGAGACCGTTTATCGCCGACTAGGGTACAGCGAAAACTGGATCAACCAGCGCATCAAATCCATTGAAGTCAGGAAGGCACTGACAGACGAATGGGATAAGAGCGGAGTCAAGCGAGAGGGAGAGTACGCAACCCTGACGGACATTTGGAGACAGACCCGCTACTAGTGGTTTTAGCAGAATCTGGCTACTGTCACCAATCACAAAAGCAGAAACTGCTACCTACTTCTTCAGCCTCATCAAATCCATAAAAATCACTAGTGCCATAAGTGTGGCAATCAGGTAGAAGCCAGCGGTGAGGATCTTTTCCTTTGTTGCGATTGCCATATCCTTTCTACGCACGCGCTCAAAGAGTAGTATAAAAATGTGTCCGCCATCAAAAATGGGAATTGGCAGAGCATTTAATATAGCTAGGTTCATTGAAATAAAGGCAGTCATAAATAAATAGGCTTCCCAGCCGGCCTTTGCGGCCTCGCTTCCATACTGGACTATGGCTATTGGCCCCCCTAATTCCTTAACGCTTGATTGAAAGCTAATCAATTTCCAAAACCCCTGAAGAACCATCCCCCCCATCACGGCTGTATCTTGAAAGGCCATGGGAACGGCTTTAATGAAATCTCCAAGCGTAAGGGGTCTGATTGGGGTAGTGCTCACAACAGGGGTTGCAGTTATTCCCAATAGGCCAATATCTCCCTGCAACCTGGGTGCAATGTTGAAATCCATCTGCTTTCCATCTCTTTTAATTTGCAGTGATACAAGCTCTCCTGGCTTACTCCTTATATGAGGAACAACCTCAAGGCTCCAGTCCGCTTGAGATAGCGTCAATTCATCCACTCTAAAAAGTAAGTCTCCAGTCATTAGCCCGCCTTCTTTTGCGGCAGAACCTTCCTGAACCTGTAGCCTGACAGACTGAATAGGAAACCTATCTCGACCGATACCCACTGCATAAATCAGGATGACACATGCAAGTATGTTGGCGATGATGCCTCCTGAATAAAAGAAAATACGCTTCCATGCAGGTTGTTTGAGAAAGCCGTAGGGGTCTTCTGCACCCGGCTCTTCAGGGTTATAGCCAGCAAGTTTGACATAGCCTCCCAGCGGTATAGCGGCTAGGCGAACATCGGTTTCTCGCCATTTGAATCCGCAGAGCCGTGTTCCGAACCCTATGCTAAATACTTCTACAGGCATCCCCATAAACTTGGCTGTCAAAAAATGACCCAATTCGTGTATAAAAACTAGCCCTGCAAGCATTATTACAGCCCCAAGGATGCCAAGTCCTGGGATGGCAAGCGCAAATATCGGCATGAATGCAAAACAGCAAAGAATGATACTCATCTTTGGTGTGCGTCTGGAGCTATGGGATTTCAATACTCTGGTTGTTGTATCTCTCATGTGCACCTATCCATTTTTTTGCAATTTCTCTGGCTACCTTGTCTGTTTCCAAAACTACCTCTAGGTTAGTTGCGGGAACTGTAGCTAAGGTTTCTAGCCCGTGATAAATACAGGCATGTATGTCCCAAAGCCCAATACGTCCTTCTAAAAATGATGCCACGGCTTCTTCATTTGTTGCATTAAGAATTGTTGGGGCGGTGCCACCGCACCTGAGTGCATGGTAGGCCAGCCCCAGGCAGGGGAATTTGGCGTTGTCTGGAGGCTCGAATGTCCATGAGCGGGTAATATCCCAATCATAAATCGGCACAGGCCCCTCCATACGCATTGGATAAAGGAGGGCATATTGAATGGGTAATTTCATGTCATTGGTAGATGCCTGAAGCTGATATGTTCCGTCAGTAAAACCAACCATTGCATGTATCTGGCTTTGGGGGTGTATGGTGACGTGTATTTGGTCTGCGTTAAAGCCAAACAGCACTGATGCTTCGATTACCTCTAGTCCTTTATTCATCATCGTTGCACTATCAACTGTAATTTTTGCCCCCATTTTCCAAGTTGGGTGATTGAGTGCTTCTTCACGCGTGGCTACAACTATGCGTTCAATCGGCCAATCACGAAAAGGGCCACCACTTGCGGTTATCCGAACATCTCTTACTATTTTGGAGGGGCGGTCTGCAAGTAGTTGGTGAAGGGCGGCATGTTCTGAATCAACCGGCAATAGCTCTCCGCCTCCTTCTGCTAGAGCTACCTTCATTAAATCTCCAGCAATCACAAGGCTTTCTTTGTTTGCCTGACATACTCTTTTACCTAATCTGAGTGCGGCTTCGGTGCTAACTACCCCTGCGCTTCCCACCACAGCGGCAAGAACTGTATCGGCTTCAGAATATGTGGCACATGCAAGCAAACCCTCCTGTCCACTCCAGATTTCCGGCGAATAACTTAATTGCCTTTTTAGTACTACTGCATCTGCACCTGACAAGACTGACACCATTCTTGGTCTGTATTTTTCGCACTGTGCTTGCAATAATTCAATGTTTCGACCGGCGGCAAGAGCTACTACGGTTAACCTATCTGAATGAGCGTCAACCACTTCTAATGCAGAAGTACCGATAGAACCTGTTGACCCTAAGATGGAAAGTTTTCTCATTACTACTAATTCAAACCATGAATAAAATGAATATACGCATAAAGAGCGGGTGCGGCAAATACTAGGCTATCAACTCGGTCTAAAATGCCACCATGCCCTGGGATGCTTATTCCAAAATAGCTGTCTTTGACTCCAGCACTTCGCTTCCATGTACTTTCAACCAGATCACCCAAGATGCCAACTACTCCCAGCAAAAAAGCAATTGCAAAAACATCTACTGGGCTCCAGTCGGTGCAAACAAACAACTTGATGATTGTTGCTCCTGCAATATTGCCGATGATGTTTCCTACGGCTCCTTCCCAACTTTTCTTTGGACTAACTTTTGGAGCAAGTTTATGTTTTCCAAAGCCCTTACCTACAAAGTACGCCCCTGCATCTCCCAGCCATACGATGAGGAATAAAGCCAGTAATAACCGTGCTCCGGTATTGGATAGCGTTGTCTCATTAAACATAAATAGCTTTTGCTGAAAGCCCAAGCCAATACCTAGATATAACCCAGCCAACCATGTAATACCTTGACTTGCGAGAGCATTATCCAGATTTCGCCTCGAGAAAAGAGCCACAAAATGAATCACCGCACCGCTTCCTGCCAGCAACAACCATAATGGAAATGCTTCGCTTCTCTCTAATCCCCAAAGGTAGCAGTGGACAATAAACCCCCAAGCTAGCAGGGTTCCGGTAAAAGTACTTGGAAAATGTCCCATTTTCCTACCAATCATAGTAGCCTCTCGCACGCCCACAAAGGCAACGATCGCGAGTATCCCCATATAAGTCAACTTTGCCCATGACTCTTTCCCAAACCACAGTAGGGTAAAAAATAGTAAGGCAAAAATGCCTGCACTGCTGAGGCGAAGTGCTAAATTTTTTTTGTCAAAACATGGCTTTGAATCTTGGGACATGGTCATTCCTTTCCATGATTATACCAGCTATCAGCTTTCATACCAAGTTGCCTCGTATAGGTGCAACTTGGTATAACCCTTCTGGTTAATTTTCAAAACCGAGAAAATTCCAATGTAATATTGCGCATCCAATAGCAATTTGTCGGATAACCTAATACCGAGTTGCAATCAAAGCATTGCAACTCGGTATTAGGTGACGCGAATGTGGCACCCGCTAGTTTTTGATAATGCGGGCTTTGCTCGCGTTTTCAAAAACTTTGGCGTTTCGCGTTCAAAGTCATTTGAACGCAACTTGGTATGAGTTCGTATTGGATATTTTTCTTATTGCCCCTTCCACACCAATCGCGACCATTGCCATGCGTTTGTAATCCAAACGTTCTGGGATATCGCCAGCTTTATGGTACTCACGATTGCGAAATTCTGCTGTGTTGGTAATCATTACAGCGGGATAGCCTTGTGCCCAAAAGGAAGCGTGGTCTGAGCGCGTAATAAAACCAGCCCACCTTATTGGAGCAGTAAAAGACTTGACTGGAAGCGGGGTTGTGGCAGTCATACCCTTTTTTATTGTTTTTACCAGACTGCCCGATCCCGACTTACTCACAACGGTAATAAAATTGCCCTTAGTAGGGAAAAATAGCTTAAAAATTGCCAGCGGATAGAGCTGGGATTTGGGTTCATCGCTAAAATACCCCACCATTTCAAGGGAAATCATTGCTTTTACATCTATCCCCTTTTCTTTTAACGACTTTGCATGGACAGAGCTACCACTCATCCCAACTTCCTCTAGAGTATATGCCGCCAAATCAACTCGAATGTTTGGGGGATTTTTGCCAAAGAGCCTTGCCAACTCAAACAGAACAGCCACTGCGCTTGCGTTATCGTCTGCACCTGGACTACCTACCACAGCATCGTAATGCGCACCTATCACTATGCGTGGTCCTCCTTCTGGTCCGTACGATGCAAGGATATTTGTATATGTGTCTCCTCTCCACTAATATTCCTGCCTTTCAATCCGTCCGGTTGTTGCCTTTAATATCCCTTCAATATGGTCAGCCAGTTGATTCAAACTTTTTTTGTTGATGTGGTTTCGATGAGGAAATTTGGTGACAATATCTACTACGTCTGATTTCAAACGGTCGACAATCCCTTCTTCCGGGGATACCCAATTGGGATGAGTATGGGATGTATAAAATTCTGTTTGTTTATTGGCTATAGTTCCCGTCGAAAAAAATTCGTAAGGCATCTCTGGAGTAAAAAGGCCACTGGAATCAGGTACTTCAAAAAGTGAATCAGGTATATCGTCCCTAAATGAAAAATCGTTGATAGTGTATTCAAATACAGATTTTTTTCCATCTCTATTAGTTGTCTCTGTTTTGTAATATTGGGGAAGCATTATTCCCTGATAATTGCGGTAATCCTTGTATGTGGTTATTTGTTTGTATTTTCCATTTGTATCAATAACCTCTATTTTATAAATCAGATTATCTGTTGTATTAATGTGCATTGTTCTTCGATAGCTTGCCATATTCCGATTTGCATATCGTGCATTTAGTTGGTAATAGCTCTGGCCATTTTTTTTAATAATTGAAATAGTTTCAGAATCAAATATCAAGTTGTCTAAGTTTGCTTTATTGATTATTGGGACCTGGGGTCGGTTGATTTCATCCGTTCTGTGCCAAATATTATTCCGATAAGAGTAAGTCTCCCATGCCTCATTTTTTTCTAAATTGATGATGTATTTGCTTGAACTCGATCCCTTTTTTGTTGAAACTCTTGCATCCAAATGATATTTACGGCTTTTGTAGGTGTCTGTACGATTAACCGTCTTTGATTCGTAATGGTTATATCCTGAAAATGAAAAAGAAAAGATATACGGCCTTGGATTGAAATAGTCATCTCCTCCCAATGCTTGTTTGGCAGACTGTATTATTTCTTTCGGCGTCAGAATTTGAACAGGAACTTGGCTATTAGCGGAAATCGCACAACTTGCAAAAGCATTTGTGCAAGTTAAGATTGCGCCAATTGCAACTGCGGGAAACAGTATGAAATGTGTAATTGATGTTTTTTTTTCACTGCTCATGTTTAACCCCCTTTTCGTAGACGTAGCAACCCCCAATAACGACTCTAATAACCGGATATTGAAATTATATCCCTCCAAACCGCCTTTCGCGGGAGGCAAAGGACTCCATTGCCTTTTGAAATTCTGCTTTATTAAAATCTGGCCAGTGGCAGTCGGCAAAATAAAACTCGGCATAGGCACATTGCCACAACAAAAAATTGGAGATGCGTTGTTCCCCTGAAGTGCGAATTAATAAATCCACCGGCGGAACGCCTTTGGTCAATAGCCTCTCTTCCACCGTGGTTTCATTTATGTCCGCAACCTCAAGTCCATCGGATATACATTTTTTTATTGCATTGACCAATTCCATCCGAGACCCATAGTTAACCGCTAGGTGAAACACCATTCCATTTTCACCTGCAGTTGCGATTTCTAGGGCTAGTGCATCTGCCCGAATACCCTCTGGCATACCTTCAATATCCCCCAAAAAGTGAAATCGAATACCCTTTCTATGAAGCGAATTTGTATACAGGCGGAGATATAGCCTCAGTAGACACATGATGACAGATACTTCCGATTCTGGTCTACGCCAGTTTTCTGTTGAAAACGCATAGAGGGATAGATGCTTTACACCTGAATTTGCCGCTACTTCGACAATTTCTTCAACTCTTGCTACACCTGCCTTATGCCCCTTAATCCGAGGCAACCCCTTGTCCTTTGCCCATCTTCCGTTGCCATCCATGATGATGGCGACATGTTGTGGAATTTCCACAGCGATTCACTCCTTTTAATAACAAAAAAACAATACGGCTTCCTGCGTATAAAGCAGTTCGATTACAAAAAATGAACTGCTATATGCAGTATATAGTAGTTTCATAATCTCAGTATTCAGTTGCAGTGTCTATTTTTTCCGCTACACCCATTTGTAAACTCAAAATATCTTAGGCATTAGCATTCAATCGCCGAAAAAACTGTTATTTGAGGTTCTTGCAAAAACGGAGGTTTTGCAAGAGGCTCATAGTTGAGAAATATCCTTGTGCATATTTCAGTCTCTAAATATCTGTTTTTCCCTAGGAACCCATTTTTGTAGAATGAAATCCAGCTTAGGAGTCTCTATAGGTTTGGCAAGAAAATCGTTGAATCCATTTTCCAAAAACATATCTCCCATTCCTGACAAGACATTGGCTGTAAGTGCAATGATTGGCAATTCCGCAAACGAACCTCCAAGAGCGCGAATGGCAATCGTAGCCTCAATACCATCCATTTCTGGCATCATGTGATCCATAAAAATGAGATCGAAATGCCCTGTCTGAACCAACTTTAGAGCACTCTTCCCACTTTGGACAGTAATAACACACAGTTCATACGGCTCAAGCATCCCTTCTGCCACAACTAGGTTGCTGGCGAAATCATCAACCACCAATATCTTGGCATCCGGGGCAATAAAACTGGCATAAGGTTTTTCAGATTGCATTGGAGGATTTGAGACGGCATCTCCCATTGGCTCCCAAACATCAACAGATTGCACCATAGTTGCTGTGAATACTGATCCTTTACCGTATTCGCTCTCCACCACAATATCGCCTCCCATTGCTCTACAAAGAGTCCGCGAAATTTGTAGCCCAAGCCCCGTGCCTTCGATAGCCCTGTTGCGAAATTCATCAGCACGAGTAAAGGCATTGAATACTTCTGGCAAATCCTCTGGGCGTATGCCAATGCCACTGTCTTCAACAGCCATGGTCAGCAAAATTGAGTTGTCGGATATTTTTTTCCCAAAGAATGAAAATTTGACAAACCCTTTTTCGGAATATTTGACCGCATTACCAAGAAGGTTAATAAGCACCTGCCGAATACGACTGACGTCACCTATCATATGTTTGGGGATGTATGGGTCTATATCAAGAATTAAATCAAGTGGCTTTTCTGCGATTCTAACGCGGATAATGGTTAAAGCATCATGTACGAGTGAGGCAGAGGCAAATGGAGCTTCGTGTATTGGTACATGGCCAGATTCGATTTTAGAAAAATCAAGTATCTCGTTTATTGTGGTCATCAGTGTAGCACCTGAGTTTCGAATACCCACAATATACTCCAAACCCTTTGAAGTACCGAATTCCCTATGAGCCAGCTCGCTTAATCCTATTACTGCATTTAGGGGTGTCCTAATCTCATGGCTCATACGGGCAAGGAAATCGCTTTTTGCGCGGGAAGCATCTTCTGCCAAGCGACTCATTTTCAATAGTTCCTTGTTCTGGCGTGTAATATCATTAAGAAGAAAAAAGCTAATTACCAGCCCTACCACTACGAATATTGCTCCGTAGATAAATAAATCCTTATTAACAGCGTTAATAGTGTCCATTATTCTTGAGCCATCAAAATCTACTCCAATCACCCCAACAATATCCCCTTTAGAATTAAGGATTGGCTTATACGCCGATATAAGAAATCCCCACTTGGTATCAAACATTACCTTGGAGTACTGTGGCTCCTTCATTCCAAAAGTTCTGAAAAATGCGGGATCGTATTCTGTGACATTCTCCTCTGTACCAAGAGCCGAGAAGTCTTCGCTGTTTGGATCTTCTCCGTCAAAAATAAAGAAATAGACATCCTCTGTTTTTGGTGCCATTGCATAAAGGTAACTACACTCAGTTTCTTCCTTAAGCTCTCTGAATTTATTTTGTGTCTCAACGTAAAACGGATCTGATTCATCAAGCGTCTTGGTTAGCTGTTCAAATTTATCACCATCAATAAATATCGATGCTCGCTCGAGTATGGGCATTCCAGCTATTTCAACTGTGATCAACGTTGCATGTGCAATCTGGCGAGGCGATGTGTTGTATATGAAGGAAAACATTGCTAAAACAAAAACAACGATGAAGAGTAAGAATTTTATTCTTACCCTAAACATGGCCTTGTTGCTTTTTTCCATTTAATATACTCCCACGCTAATAATTATACTTTCTGCAAAACAAAAGAGTGAAGCGAAAAACGCAGTCGTATCTTCATAATTCTGTACTGCTTTTTAAGTTATACCAAGTTGCACCCAACCGGGAGCAACTTGGTATAACGGCAACGCGAATGCGGTGCCCGCATAACGAAGGTGACGCTGAAAAAGAACCTGCTAGCGTGCCTCTAAGTCTGCCAAATTCATAGTGGTTGGCGTGGGGGCATAGGACATCCTAAGCATAGCGAAGGATTCCGAGAGTTCATGGTCGTTTGTTGTTCATAGGCGGGCTTGGCTCGCCGCTAAGTGAACAACAAAAACGTAAATAGCTATATTAATCCAATATAGGACATGATTACCGGCTGAGGACAATGTTAAGTGTGACCGCCATAAACGACTTTATCTTTCAACCGCCATTTTATATACGTCTGAAGGCGTTTTGCCCAAATGCCTAGCAAGTGGTTTGACTGCATCCCTTAGGGTCATTCCACCCTCCCTTGCGGCTTCCAAAAATTTGTCTGCCCAGTCCGGCAGTGCATCTATTGGCAATTCGGAGCTAGAAGATTTCAAGGTACGTTTGGCATCTGCCCCAGCAATGACAAGCACTATCTCGCCTCTCTGCTCAGAGCCAAGCTGAGCAGATATTTGTGAGGCACTACCTCTGTACCATGTTTCATGTAGCTTTGTTAATTCGCGCCCCACAGCAATTTCCCTGTCAGGCATAACTGAATCAATGTCTTTGAGTGTCTCTTCGATTCTATGGATGCTTTCAAAAATTACCGTTGTTTCTTCTCTTGCGGCAATTTTGCGAAGAGCAGTTAGCCTGGCAGGTGCCTTGCTGGGCAGGTAGCCTAAAAAGCTAAATGAGTGTGATGGTAAACCAGATGCAACCACAGCAAGGATTACAGCAGATGGGCCTGGCAACACGCTTACTTGGGAGCCGTATTCTCTAGCAAGGCGTACCAACTCAAACCCAGGATCGTTGATGCCTGGCATACCTGCATCCGAGCAATATACAACAGTCTTGCCTGTACATAATGCAGAAGCGAGGATTTCTGTTTCTCGCTCGCCCGCATGGTCGTCAAAGCGTTGTAGCGGCTTTTTGATGTTTAGATGATTTAGCAAAGAGCCAGTGCGTCTAGTGTCCTCACATGCGACTAGGTCACATAACTCTAGTGCTTCAATGGTTCTCAGGGTTAAGTCTTTTAGATTACCCAAAGGAGTTGGTGCGAGGATGAGGTGACCGTTCATCTTTATCAACGCCTACTTGGTTTCATTGTGTATTCCAGTTATTTCTGCCTCTGTATCTTTTAGCAATCGCTGTAAGTTTGGCTCCTGTGCAATTAGTTCCTCTTCGCTTTTAATATGCTTATCTTTGTGATTTGCTGGGGTTTGGGGCGGCAACGATGGTTGCACAACTGGAGGCGGGGGTAGATGCTGGGGCGGAGGACTGGGATAGCGCAGATTCTGCTGTGGTGGCTGATGCCTTGGGGGTGGAACTGGTTGCGTTGCAGAAGGTGCTCCCCCCCTGACCAGTGCATCTAGAGGAGCCAAATTGGGAAGCTGAGCGGCTGTTAGGAGGGCCAGTTCTATGACCACTTGGGGCAGGCTCGAATCCCTTAAATCCCTTTCCCTCTGTATCAAAAAACTCATCATGCGGGAAAGTCTCAAGATTTCATGTGTTTGCAAGCCAGATCGGGTGCCACTTTCTAGGTGATCCCTAAAGGCCAGCATCAGTTCTTTCCAGAAATTAGCCCAGTCAGCCCCCAAACTAGCAAGAGCCTCGCAGTGATCCAAAATGCTAGTAGTATCACCAGAAAGCAGGGATTCGAGTACACCTTTGACCCTCATGGCAGGCACGATCCCAAGCTGTTCCCTTACCAATGACTCGAGTACCTTTCCATCTCCAGCAGATATTACACGATCCAAGGTGGTAAGGGCATCCCTCATCGATCCTTGACCAGCTTCTGCAACCAAGCGCAGGCTACCCGCTTCTGTTGTGACCCCCTCAGAATCGCAAACATATTGGAGTCTGGCCTCGATTAGCCCCACAGGGATTAGGCGAAATGGAAATATCTGGACGCGACTCTTGATGGTATCAGGGACATCTTGTAGCTCTGTTGTGGCCAAAATAAAAATTGCGTGTGGTGGCGGCTCCTCCAGAATTTTCAACAGGGCATCAAAGGCTTGGCGAGATAGCATGTGGACTTCGTCGATAATATATACTCGGTAACGGCAAAATGCAGGCCGAGTTTGAACCTGCTCCCTCAGTGCCCTTGCGTCCTCAACGCTGGCACGGCTGGCCGCGTCAATTTCTACTATATCCATATTGCGATCAGGTTGTTCTGAGGCATGGCAAGGGTCACAATTATCGCAAGGCATATGCGTTGGGCCTTCGGTACAATTTAGTGCCCTTGCCAATATTCGCGCGGTACTTGTCTTGCCAGTCCCCCTAACGCCCGCAAATAAAAAGGCCTGATGGTGGATAGCCCCAGACGTCTTTGCCCTGGTGAGCGCGTTGGTGAGTGCCTTAACGCTTGCAGTCTGCCCTACTAGGTCAGAAAGAATGCGGGGGCGATATTTCAAAGCGAGTGTAGTCATGTCTGTATTTTACCATCGTCAGCGATGGTGATCGAATGGATGTTTGGAAATAGTCGTACCTAGCAACCAAACTTTTTATAGTCCATAGTAGCCTTTTCTATGGGGATTATGATGGGGATTCCTAATTGACAAGTGGATAGTGTCGAGTGATTAGTGGTTAATGGAGGTAATTTCAAAATCCAGTTTCTCGTCTGTGCCTTCCCATCCGCCGCATCCTGCTTAGTGACTGCAAATTATGAAATAATACAATGTTACGCAGGATTCGGCTACATTCGGGCACCACCTACCAACTCCGTTGTTTCAAACCCCCATGGGGTTTTGAAAAGGGCTCAATGGATAGTCTCCACTCAAAATATTCCTATTTCACCCAGAAACCATTCGATTATGCTAAATCCACCTATTCAAAATATTTCCAAAGCAGTTCGCCATAAGCTATTCTGGATATTGCTGATTAATCTGGTGGCCTTTGTCTATTCGCCCTCACGACTACGATATCTTGGACAAATACTTTGAGTCCATTCGTCACCTTCCAAGGCTTTCGCCTGAGGAGGAGGAGGCATGCGCCAAGATGTGGCAAAAAGACAAAAACCCAGAGGGTTTGCAACGATTAATTGAGGGAAATCTGCGCTATGTCATTAAGGAGGCCAAAAGATATCAGGGCTTGGGCCTTGATTTGATTGATCTGATAAGCGAAGGGAACCTTGGACTGATTACTGCGGCAAAACGCTTTGACCCTGATAGAAAAACAAAGTTTTTAAGCTATGCTTCGCCTTGGATTAGACAAACCATCTTTCATGCACTTGCCGAAAATGGGTCGAAAATACGGCTACCTGAAAAACTGGCGGCACAAATTTATCATTTGAAACACACCATTCAGCAACTAGAACAACACCTTGGCTACAAGCCATCGGTTGGGGAAATTGCAGATTCTAGCAATCATTCGATTAAAGAAGTTGAAAAATTGTTGTTAATGCAGGAGGCACTTAAGCCGATTAGCACAGAGCAGGTTTGGGGAGAAAGTGATATTTCCATAGAAGATACACTAGAACAAGACGTTGTCCTTACTGCTATGGAAACTTTAGAGCACGAGGCACACTTAAATGGGTTAAAATTTGGGCTTGCTTCCCTATCTGCTAAGGAGAAGCATATTATAGAGTTGCACTATGGAATTAATGGAAAACAGCCGATGACCCTAGAAAATATTGGGAAGGCACTTACCCCACCACTTAGTCGTGAATATGTTAGGCAAATCGAGAGTCGCGCCTTCAATAAAATTCGCAAGCACAGCAAGGGGATCGTATCGCATTTTTTGGATGGGAATACTAAATGAAGGCTAAGCTAAACTGCCTGCTTTGCCTTGGTAAAGGGGTGATAATCGATCCAGACCCTACACTTCCAGCCCGTATTTGTAGCTGTTCAAAGGGTGCAAGGGGCGAATCTATAACCCAAGGTATTCCAGCTAGGTATCGTGATATATCTATTGATGGTTTTTGGAAGTGGTGGAAGGGCGAATTCCCGGATGAAAGAATCCAAGAAGAGTTAAATTCAGCACGAATTCTGGTTGAAAATGAACACTGCAAGGAAACAATACCTATTGACTTGCAAAATAAAATTGCTGGTATTTTGAGCAAATGCGCATCCAGAAACGAGAATGAGAAGGGATGGGAGACAATCAGGTTTGCCCAAGAGCCAAACGGCTTTGGTGCCCTAAAGACATGGATCAACAGGAGCCATAGAGATAGAGATATTTGTCTATGGTGGATAGATGGGCCGCCGGGGAGTGGTCGTAGTAGCCTAGCTTCTGCTGTTCTGCAAGCATGGTGCGAAAAGGTTGGTAGCACGGGGCTATTTGTAAGGGTACAGACTTTTAGCCAGGAGCTAAAGAATACTTACTATGACTCTCGAAGCTGGCAAAATTCTGATTTTATTAGCGAGAGGGATCGCATGGCTCCACTTGAGATGGCTCCTTGTCTTGTGTTGGATGATTTTCATAGGATAGATACAGACATCAGAGTTGTGCGTGCCTTTGCACAATTACTGGACTACCGTTGGAGTGAGCTATTGCCAACAATAATTACTGCAACTAAATGGGCAGAATCGTTGCAAGCCGATGGGGAATCCTATCCAATAATGAAATTAGAAGACGTAAGCCTACTAAATCGGTTATCCCAAGCGCGCAGAGTTGAATTAGTTCCCACCCTGTCGCGTATTATGAGAACAGTTTCACGATAAAAACGATATGAAAAAAATACTTCGACACCTGCTACTAAAACATTTGCAGACCCCCAAAAGTTTTTGGATATTAGTTGGAGCCATTACCCTAGTACTGGGGTTAGGTACGCTAAGGGTTGAAAGGCGACTCGACTTGATGAGCCTACTCCCAACGGATCACCCCATAGTTAAAGCAAGCATACAGGCGGGCGTTGGTCAGCATGAACTGCTATGGGTTGTTGCCGAGGGAACCCCGGATGACATTGGCAGTCGCCGTGATTGGGCAGACAACATCATAGAAAACTTGCTAGATATTAGTGAAATGCCACTCAATGGACTTTCGGATGAAGGCGGTATTTCACCATCTATTCCTGTCCCGGAAAATAAGGATGGCAAAGGTCTCTCGCTCTGGCCACCCCTGCTTGCGGCTGGTAGCTTGCTGGAAGGCGATGGCGCAGTGGCTAGGTTAGTGACAGAGCACTTGTATGCTATAGCACCCATACTTATTGGTGAGGGATTGATACCACTAAATGATCCAAAACAGCTAGGCGAGCGATTTAAGAAGACCGCAAAAGCACTTGCTTCGCCTGATCCAATACCTGCAAAGCTGGCTCAGCTAGACCCCCTCGATCTGCTGAACCTACTACCAGAGAATCTTGCAGAAGCAAACCTGCTCAATGGCGCATTAAGTAACATTCCGATAAAAATAAGGACGGGCTATATCGAAACCAGCGATGAACAATATGTCTTGGTTCCACTGGTGCTAAATTTTCAAAATGGCGAGACGGCTAGAACAGGACGGATATTAGCATGGATTGGAAATAGTTGCGGTGGCCAACCTCCTGAAAAGGCTAACTTCAAAGATGTCCAGACTGCCTTGTCGACAAATGCGAAAAGGCCATTTCCAGTCAAGGTCACTGGGGCACATGCAATTGCATATTGGGAGTCAAACCGCCTAGGTACTGAAGTTGCCATTAGTCTCTGCCTTAGCTTTATACTTATCGGGGTTGTCTATTGGGTGGGATTCCGCACTCTGACTGGATATGGCTTTGTTATCATTCCACTTCTTTTAGCTATGTTTTGGACGCTTGGCACTACTGGATGGATACTTGGTAGGCTAAATATGATGGCCGCGGCCTTTGGTGCTGTTCTGCTTGGAGTAGGAGATGATGTGGGCATCCTGATCTTTAGCCGGTATAAAGATGAACGTTCATCAGGAAAGTGTAAATCGTTATCCCTCAGATCAGCCTTGCTTTCTACCGGACCGGGGGTTATCGTTGGTATGTTATCAACCTCGCTGGTATTTTTCTCTTGCCTAATTGCCCCATTTCCGGGCTTCAGAGACTTAGGGCTAACCGCTGGTATCGGTATGCTGGCCTGCCTTGCTACTACTTTTTTACTGATGCCACCCATGCTTTTAGCATTCGACAATGGAAAGGGTGTATTCGCACCAAAAGGCTTGCAAAAACAGTTGCCCCTGGGCAAGCCTACATTCAGAAATGCTATCCTTGCAGTCAGCTTAGTTGCATTTGCGACTGTAGGCATAATCTGGCTCAGATGGGAGGAAGACCTGCGGAGGTTTAGGCAGGTGGGTAATCCTGCCCTAGAGTTGCAGGAAAACTTAGGCAAGGTACTAGGAGCAGGATTGCAACCCCTTGCTATTCAATTGCCTATGGACGACCTCTTGCCAATGCGGTGGAACATAGTGGCAGATGTTCTCGGAGCAGAGGGATACACACTGCCTCATTGGGAGCCAATGCAAAATTGGTTTAGCCCGGCATATTCTCCAAGTCAGTGGGTAGATAGGGCGATGGAACTAGCTAATAGGGAAGGTTTAGACCCAAAGGTGCTAAAGCAACCACTATCAGCCCTTTCCAATAGTATCAATAATCCCCTTGCAGGGCCGCTTTCACTAATGACACTCCTTAATCCGTCTCAAGAGGGCATCGAATATGTCATTCCAGATAAATTATCGGATAAAGCCAATAGCCTGAACTATGAAAATGGATCACCATCAGGGAAATATGTACTTGATGGAGAAGACTATATGTTTTCTATACCAATCAGGCTCCCAGAAACAGCCTTGGACAGGGTTGAGTCAGCCCTAGAATCTGCTAATGGCAGGCTCGTTGGCACACGGCCATTATTTAAGGTAATAAAGACTATCGCCAAGCAGTCTCTCAGAGAAGTTGTTTTTGTTGGGTTTGCCGCTATCGTTGTAGTAATAGGATTTTTTGGACGTAGGTGGATATTCCTTGGGCTGGCAGTAGCTCCAATGATTGCAAGCCAAGTTGGTGTTCTTGGCACCCTTGGATGGACAAACGAGCCATTGACATTTTTGAGCCTAATAGCCATGCCTGTTGCTCTTGGTGTAAGCGTTGATACAGTATTTAATCTGCTAAACAGGGCTAGGCATGACATCAACGCACCCGCAAAGGTTTCCAGAGTTAATGCTGTTTGTGCTGGCACTACCCTAGCAGGGTTTGGTGGCCTAGCCTTTAGTAGCTATAAAGGCTTACAGGGGTTGGGCATTGCCGCCATCGGGGGCACCGCTGTAGCCCTGTTGACGATTCAATGGCTTCTACCTTGGATACTCGAAAAGTGGCCTCTCAATAAAAATTAAAGTCTTTCCAAGAATTCCTCTACCCTCGCCCAATCCCTGGTGATTGGGAATGGTGGTAGGGCGGCTCTTACTTGGGCGGCATAGCCTTTTCCAAGATGGTCTTCTGTAGGTAGCAGTAGACGTGGGTCGAGAATGCATACAATACCTTTGTCTGATCGAGTTCGTATTAGACGGCCAATTCCCTGCTTTAGCTTTAATGTCATTTGAGGTAACTGAATACCTTTGAAACCTAATCCAGGTCTCACTGCATCCGCTTCCCTTATTCGAGCCTGAATCACCGGGTCGTCCGGTGGCGCAAAAGGCAAGGCTGTGACTATCACAAGGCTCAATGCATCCCCCGGCAGGTCGACTCCCTGCCAAAATGACGCAAGGCCAAGCAGTACAGCCTCTGGTGTTTTGCGGAATTTCTTTAGCAACTGTGACCTTGACAGTCCATCTCCCTGCACAAAAAAAATGAGGGAGGGTAATGCATTCTGGAGGCGGGTTTTGAAAGCAGAAAGCATCTTGCGACTTGTAAATAACACCAAGGCCCGCCCTCGTGATGCTACAAGCAATCTCGTCATTGCAGAGAGAGAGGACTCTATCCATGCAAGTTCTCCTACACCATCCCGTCCGGCCTTTCTCTCTGGGATACCTGGAGGAATAAATAGCATTCCCTGATTTTCAAAATCAAATGGACTTTCAACTACTGCTCCGCGCTCTGCTTCTTCATTACTAAATCCGAGCCTTAGCTTGAGGCCATTATATCCACTACCATCTCTCAGGGTGGCAGATGTCATAATCACAGTCTCGAAGCCCCGCCGCAGATATTTGTGAAAAAATGGTTTCACATCTATGGGATTTGCCTTGAAAATTACCGTCTGTTGGCCATCGCGAGTGATGGTAGAAACCCAACCCTGGGGCTGTCCAAAAATTAACTCCATCCTCTTGAATGCCAGTGATATTCTCTCAGTCAGCTTTCGCCAAATAGCCTTTTCTATTGCATTATCCTGCTCGGTATCGCGACTACGGTCTGCCAGACGCTTTGCTTCTATAAATGTTGCCTGCCCCGCCTGTATCCAATCGACCACTGCAGTCGCTATTGGACTGAGTTCTAAGCGAGGGTCGTCAAAACCAACAGAAATGGATTCCTTTGGAATCAGTGCCAACAGACTTCGCCAAGCTTCGCTCCAAGGATTCAGATGCGCCGAGATCATCGCGCCTTCGTGTTCTTTGCTTGCTTCTTCCTCCAGATCATTAAAGAGCATGGTCATTGCTCGGTTAGACCATTGCTCAGCACAGCTATCTGTCAATTGCTCTTCTATTCCGTGAGCCTCATCCAATACAAGCACTGGAGCGTCAGGGAGTATAGAACCGCTACCCTCATCCCTCATGCGGCGGTCTGCCAATAGCAAGGCGTGGTTTACAACTATCAGATCAGCTTCAACTACCTCCTGGCGCAATTTTGTTAAGTGGCAAATATTTTTTTTTGGACATTGGGAGCCTAGGCATTTTTCTGCTCTTGCATTTATCTTTTCCCACAAATCAGACTCGCCCTCTGCCTGTCGCCCAAGTTCTTCTCTGTCACCTGTTTCGGTTTCTGTAGCCCACTTTGGCAGAGCCATCCACAGGCTGTAATCTGCTTTGGAAAGTTCTGCAGGGGGGCGCGTCTGGGCGCGCTCAAAGGCTGATTTACAAAGATAATTCGACCTGCCTTTTGCTAATACTGCTTTGATCTCTACCCCCAGTATCCCTCTAGCCCTAGGGAGATCATCATCGAGCAATTGTCTCTGCAATTGTTTTGTACGGGTTGCAATCATAACCGGAAACTGCGCGGTAACTATGGAAGGTATTAAATAGCCAAGCGATTTGCCTATACCGGTTCCGGCTTCTATGGCCTGAATTAGTCCATCTGGCTTGTCTTCAAGCTCCCCTCCATTTTGTTTCCAGTAGCTAAAATTATCTTTTGCCTCATGGATAGCCTCCCAAACGAACTTCGCCATCTCGTGTTGCCCAGGGCGTTCCTCTGCCCCAGGAAAACAAGAAAAAATGCGCCCAGTTTGGGGAGCAAAATACTGATCCATTGGGTGTAATTTATTCATCTCTTGTTGTCTTATCAAGAATGGAACCAATTAGTTTTCTGTTCCTTATTGACATTATCACTAAATTAGTTGGTAGCTTGTACCAAAAACCACTCCATGTTTCCAACATCAGTCTGGGAGACCTTGCAATAGAGTGGTAAACTTCAATGGTTTCAATGTAGAGGAGGTTTTTTGGATTGGCTTAGAAATGTCTGGGTATTTATTCATACGTTGACCAACCCGGAAGCACTGGCCACAATGGCGGGGAGCATGGGATGGTGGCTGTATGCGCTATTATTTGCAATTATTTTTGTGGAAACTGGGCTTGTAGTAATGCCTTTTTTACCAGGTGATAGTTTGCTATTTGCTATTGGTGCTATCGGTGCATTTGATGATACCAAGGTAAACCTTCCCCTAATGGGGCTACTATTAATACTTGCCGCCGTCCTGGGAGATGCTGTAAATTATTCGGTGGGACTTCGCCTTGGGCCAGCCGTTTTTAGGAGAGAAGACAGCAGGTGGCTTAACAAAAAGCATCTCTTGTCCGCCCAAGCCTTCTACGAAAAACATGGCGGCAAGACAATAATAATCGCTAGGTTTCTACCATTCATACGCACCTTCGCCCCTTTCGTGGCTGGCATTGGTCGAATGTCTTATCCTCGGTTTGCCATCTACAACGTCACAGGCGCAATTGCCTGGATATGTCTCTTTATGGGTGCAGGAAAATTATTTGGCGGTATATCATGGGTTCAAAAAAATATTGAATCCATGGTCATTGCTTTGATAATAATTCCGGGGCTTCCGGCAGTTTATAAGGTTGTTCAAGCATGGATACATACCCGCAGAAAACCTAGACATGAAACATAAAATAATTGTTATGATATTTGTAGTCCGTTTGGATATTGAGGGATCATGGCTGTCAGACAAGTACTCACATGGGGAGACCCAAGGCTAAAAATAAAAAACCAAGATGTTGGAGATTGGAATCCAGAACTAGAACAACTAGTTGAAGACATGTTTGAGACAATGGTAGCTCAGGATGGTTCTGGGATCGCGGCTCCTCAGGTAGGCATCAACATCAACATGGCGGTAGTTGATATTAGTGGTGGTAGTGATCCCAACCAAAAGGTTGTATTGATCAATCCGGTAATCATCCATGAAGAAGGTGAGCAGACAGGTTCTGAGGGATGCCTTTCAATACCGGGCGTTCAGGAAACCATTACCCGCCCCATGAAAGTCATTGTCAAGACCAGAAAACCAGATGGAACCTGGCAGGAGCTAACCGGGGAAGAGTTTTTGGCGAGGGCTTTCTGCCATGAGATCGACCATCTGAATGGTCGCCTCTTTGTTGAATATTTGGGTGCCGTCAAGAGGGGCATCATCCAGAGAAAATATCAAAAACAGCAAAAGCAGTAGGGTTAATTTTGGGTAATGTGCAGTGGATGGTGTAGCAAAATGTTCCAACCAAGAGTAGCATTTTTTGGCACGCCTTCTATTGCGGTGCCTCCGCTGATCGCGCTGGCAAAACATTGCCATATCCATGCGGTGTTTTGCAATCCAGACCGACCGCAGAGAAGAGGGCATATTCTTGAGCCACCACCAACAAAGGCCACCGCTATTAAATTGGGTCTAGAAGTGCATCAGCCTGAGAGCTGGAAGGACGAAAGCACAAAGCTACTTTGGGATTCGCTGAAAATTGACCTTGCAATAGTAGTTGCATACGGTCACATATTACCGCCATGGATGCTGGATAGCTGTAGTCTGGGAGCATGGAACCTGCATTTCTCCTTGTTACCAAAATGGCGGGGAGCCGCGCCGGTTAACTATGCAATCCTCTCTGGAGATGAGGAAACCGGGGTCTCTCTGATGAAGATTACACCCGGCCTTGATTCTGGTCCTATCCTAGCCCAATGTAGCCGACCAATAACAATGAAGTCTTCTGCTGATGAATTGCTTGCAGAGCTAACTGAGTCTGCAACAAACTTACTAGTAGCACACCTAGAAAAAATTTTTAGTGGCGATACAAATACTTGGAAGCAGGATGAAAACCTTGTAACCATCGCACCAAAATTAAATAAGGAAATGGCAAAGCTGAACAAGGGAAAAGATGCAATGGAACTGCACCGGCAAATACGCGCTCTTCAACCTTGGCCTGGGGCGGGATTTCGGCTGAAAGATACAACCATCAAAATTTTAGAAGCAGGAAGTATTAGCCCAACAGATAATTCTTCTGGAATCATAGGTTGGGACAAAAATGGTGTATGGCTATCTGCAAACGATAATAAGCAACTAGAATTGTTGAAGTTACAGAGGCCAGGCAAACAGCCACAACCAGCCAAACAAGTAATGCAATATTGGGGGGCAAGTGGCATGATGGAAATAGATTAGGGATTGAAAAATAAACATGAATGCCAAAAACCGCATCATCATTGCCATTACCGGAGCATCGGGTACTCCATTTGCCTATTCATTACTGCGGCGAGCTATTTTGGAACCGTCCATTGAACAAATATTTATAATTTCATCAATGGTGGGTCGCAAGTGTTTGTTGGATGAAACAGGAGTTGATTTTAGCAACTTGTCAAAGGAAACTAAAAAAATATGTTTGATAGATGAACAATGTTTTGGCGCAGAAATATCAAGCGGTAGTGCACCCCACAGAGGCATGGTCATAATTCCATGTTCTGCTGGTACCCTTGGACGCATTGCCTCTGGTACCAGCAATAATCTCATTTCCAGGGCGGCAGATGTCTGTCTTAAAGAAAGGCGACCTCTCATCCTCTGCATTAGAGAAACGCCAATGAACAGGATTCACATCAACAACATGTTGAATGCACATGACGCAGGTGCAACAATAATGCCCCTATTGCCAACCTTCTACCATCATCCAACTACAATTGAAGACCTATGCGATGCTTTTGCAACTAGGATATTAGACCAATTAGGCATTTTTCAGGAAGATAGCAGGAGATGGAAAGGCGAGATATAGCGGTTTAACTACTTGTAATTCAACTGCTATGCCAGGATTTGCGTGCATAACAAAGGTGACGCTGGAAAACAACCTGCTACTCTGCCTCCAAGTCTGCCAAATTTAAAGTGGTGGGCTTCGCTCGCAGTCAATGGGCAACAAAAACGAAAATATCTATATAGAGGCACCTGCTAGTTGTCACTGAATAGTTGTGGTTGCGATTGAATACTGCGACTGACTATGGCCTTTTCCAGTTGCAGTAACCCAGCCTTTCTGTCAAGGCCGCCTGCATAACCTGTCAATTGGCCATTTGCACCTATAACACGATGGCAGGGGATGAGCAGAAAAATTGGATTTGTTCCATTTGCCCTACCAACGGCACGGGCTAGGTTAGCACCTCCCAACTCTACAGCGATTTGTCCGTACGTTGTTATTGTGCCATAGGGTATGGCCAACAGGCGATCCCATACTTGAAGTTGAAATGATGTCCCCGCAGGGGCTATGGGTATGGAAAAAACTTTTAATGTGCCAGAAAAATAATCGTAAAGTTCTTTTGCCAATAGCCTTGCTGTATGAGACTGAGCCTCATTCATGTCGCCTTCGATAGCTGTAGCCGGAGGAACAAACATCAGCCTAGTCAAAGAGCCGTTTACATCAAATGATGCGTCCAGGTCGCCTAGTGGGGTTGGGATAATTAACATACTTTTCGCTTCCGACTACTTTATATTGGCGCATATTTTGAAAGTTTGTGTCAAATACAATGCCTCAACTAATTCCATTCTTTTTTCTCAAAACATATTCCCAAAGAGTTTTAGGTACAATTCTGTGAGCTACTTGCGCCCAAAAAGAATCTGCCCCAATTATTACCCTCCGAGGGGGAAAATCTGCATTCATGGCATTGAAAATTTTTTGAGCGCATTCTTCCGCACTCATCCCATGCTTGCCAGCATAGTCTTCGCGTTTGTTCGCATAGCGAGCAATTGCTGAGTGATACTCTGTTCCTTCAACCCTGTGAGGCAAGTTTCCCCAAGCCTTTGTTAGCGTCGTCCTGAATTTGGATTGAATGGATCCTGGCTCTATCAAAATTACTGGGATTTTTGAACCTATTTCCATGCTCAATGTCTCAGCCAATGCCACTACTGCATGTTTACTGGCGTTGTAAGCCCCTGTCAATGGAATTGACAATCTACCGAGTACAGATGCTACATAGACAATGCGACCTTCACCTTCTCGACAACGCCTTATTAGTGGCAAAAATTCATTGGTTACAACTTGCAAACCTATTACATTTGTTTCAAACTGCATTCGCAATTCTTCTGGACTAAGGGCTTCCAATGGCCCCATTTGCCCATATCCTGCGTTGTTTATGAGTGCATGTAATGGCAAAGATTCTACTGCAGTAACAGCATTCCTAATAGAATTGTTATCAGTAACATCCAATTGAATTTTTTTAAGGCTATCGCTGTCGTCCAAATTAGAAAGGGTGTCTAGGTTCCTAGCAGTAGCAATGACTCCCCACCCAAAGTTGTGGCAAATATCTACCAAGGCCCTTCCAATGCCAGATGAACATCCCGTAATCAAAACCCATCGGCTAGGCACAGTTGCCTCCCTGAAAAAAACACTACTAAAAGATTATATATTTGGAAATCGGCTGAGTCTCGACAAACTGCGATATTCGCGCTATCCTGACAAATGTATGGATGAACAAGGAATTATTGAATATCTCAAAGAGCAAGAGGCGAACTGCGATTCCAATCTACAGAAGGTTGTAAAAAAAGCATTAATTAATAATACTCTAGAAAATAGTTCACAAACGAAGGACAGGAGATGCCACTCGCATATTTGATATTGGAAGACGGTAGCATTTTTGAGGGCGAATCCTTTGGTGCCCAAGGTTGCATAACTGGGGAAATAGTTTTTACTACAGGTATGACTGGGTATCTAGAGACGCTAACCGACAAAAATTATTATGGTCAGATAGTTCTCCAAACATTTCCCCTCATAGGAAACTATGGGGTCATTCCACCAGATTTTGAAGGCAATTCCATTGCTCTGAGTGCATATATCGCGAAGTACCCATGCGAAGCACCATCCAATTTTAGGAGTGAGGGCAATCTTGATGCTCTATTGAAAGAACGGGGGATTATTGGGCTTTGTGGCATCGACACTCGCGCCTTGACAAAGATAATTCGTGATTCGGGAACTTTGAATGGGAAAATAACTATTTCCCCTCCAACAACTGCGGATCGGGCAGAGGCAGAGGTGTATTCGGTTAGTAATGCCATAGCTTCTGTATCACAAGACAAGGTGGCAACCAGCGGAAGCGGAGCACTCCGAGTAGCTCTGATGGACTTTGGTGCAAAAAGGAGCATTTTTGAGGCACTGAACGATCGTGGTTGCGAAGTGTGGTCATTTCCGCACAATGCGTCTGCAAATGATATTTTGGAAATAAAACCTGATGGCATCATACTTTCTAATGGCCCCGGAAACCCTTCAGACATAGCTAACAAAGCAATTGTCGAGACAATCCAAAAACTTGAACAGTGTAACATAACAATTTTTGGGATTTGCTTAGGGCATCAACTCTTAGCACTTGCAAAAGGATACTCGACTCAAAAACTCAAATTTGGCCACAGGGGAGCTAACCAACCAATCAAGGATGTAAAAACTGGGCAAGTATATATAACCACTCAAAACCACGGTTATTCGATTATTGCGGATAGTGCTTCTTTCATCAACATTAATGATGGTACCAACGAAGGCATGGACTATGGCAACTCATTTTCAGTCCAGTTCCATCCTGACGCTCGCAGTGGGTTACTTGGTACTTCATTTCTATTCGACCGTTTCATTGAAAGGATGAAAGCACGTGCCATTTGATAAAAATATTAAAAAAGTCCTGGTGATTGGTTCTGGCCCCATTGTGATAGGTCAAGCCGCAGAATTTGACTATGCAGGCACACAGGCATGTCGAGTACTTCGTGAGGATGGCATAGAAATCGTATTGGTCAATTCTAATCCTGCCACAATAATGACTGACAAAAACATTGCGGACAGAATCTATATCGAACCGCTTACCCTTACAACGGTTAAGCGCGTGATCGAGAAAGAACGACCCGACAGCATATTGTCTGGGCTGGGAGGCCAGACTGGCCTTACCCTTTGTATGCAGTTAGCGCGTTCTGGGTTTTTAAGTAAAATGAATGTCCGGCTTTTAGGGTCGCTACCCGAAACCATTGATATGGCTGAAGACAGACAAATATTTAAAGATACAATGCAACGGATCGGTCAGCCTGTTATACCTTCGGTGGTAACAAATGATGTAGAAGGTGCAGTTAGATTTGCAAGTGAAATTGGATATCCATTAATTATCCGTCCAGCTTTTACTCTTGGCGGAAGTGGTGGGGGAATTGCTACAGATGAAGTCAAACTTAGGGAAATAGCGGCAACAGGGCTCGCTCTCTCGCCAATAAATCAAGTTTTGGTAGAAAAATCTGTGGCTGGTTGGAAAGAAATAGAATTTGAAGTCATCCGAGACCGCACCGACAACGCTATTACAGTCTGCTCGATGGAAAATTTCGACCCTGTTGGCATACATACGGGCGACAGCATAGTTATCGCACCAGCAGTTACACTTGCAGACAGAGAATATCAAATGTTGCGCAACGCGGCTATAGAAATTGTTAGGACGTTAGGAGTTGAGGGTGGTTGCAATTGCCAATTTGCATTAGACCCAGACAGTTTTGATTATGCTGTTATTGAAGTCAACCCTAGAGTTTCTCGGTCTTCGGCTCTGGCAAGCAAGGCAACAGGATACCCAATAGCTAAGGTTTCTACCAAAATAGCTATTGGGTATACATTGGATGAAATCACAAATGCAGTTACCGGAACAACTTATGCCGCCTTTGAACCAGCTCTGGACTACGTGGCGGTAAAGTTTCCCAAATGGCCATTCGATAAATTTGTGTATGCTCACAAAGAATTAGGCACGCAAATGAAGGCAACTGGGGAGGTGATGGCTATTGCAGATACCTTCGAAGAGGCAATTTTGAAGGCGGTGCGCGGCGCAGAGCTTGGCCTGGCATGCTTGGAATTACCTCGGCTTTCGGCTAAATCTGACGATGAAATTAAAGGACTGCTACATACTGTTACTGACGAGCGAATATTTGTGCTGTATGAAGCCATCAAGCGAGGATTTGACCTAGATGATGTATATAGGATTACTAAAGTTGATAGATGGTTTTTATTCAAACTTGCAAATATCCACAAAAATGGCATTCCTGCAAAGTCACTTGTGTATAAAATGGTCGATACCTGTGCTGGAGAGTTTGAGGCAAAAACTCCCTATTTTTATTCCATTCAGAATGCTCTTGAAAATGAGGCCATTCCATTTATCCAAAAAAGCACAAAACCTCGAGTCCTAGTATTAGGCAGTGGGCCAATTCGCATTGGTCAGGGTATAGAGTTCGATTATGCAAGTGTGCATTGTGTTTGGACTTTAAAAAATATGGGGTACGAGGTTGTAGTCATAAACAATAACCCCGAAACTGTTTCTACAGACTTTGATACGGCTGACAGGCTATATTTCGAGCCGCTTTACATAGATGATGTGATGTCGGTGATAGACATCGAAAAACCTATCGGGGTCATTGTAGCTTTTGGTGGTGGAACGGCTATTAAACTAACAAAAAAACTTCATGAGAGGGGTGTAAGGATAATTGGTACCCCTGCCGAAAGTGTTGATATTTGCGAGGACAGAGAGCGTTTTGACGCTCTCTTGGAGCATTTGTCCATAAAAAGACCAGCAGGGGTTGGAGTTACTACAGAAGCAGAGGCTTTGGTAGGAGCTAAAAAACTTGGGTATCCAGTGCTTATGCGCCCATCGTATGTATTGGGTGGCCAGAACATGATCATAGCTTTTTCTGATGATGATATCCGGGAATATATGGAAATAATCTTGCGTTCCAAACAAGAAAATCCGGTGCTTATAGATAAATATCTCAGTGGTATGGAAATAGAAGTGGATGCAATTTGCGATGGCGTTGACGTTTTGATTCCTGGCATAATGGAGCACATAGAGCGCACCGGCATACATTCGGGCGATAGCATTGCAGTTTATCCTGCTCTAAATATTGATGACGCATTATCAAAGCAAATTTTTGACATTACTGCAAGACTATGTGAAGCACTACACGTAAAAGGCTTGGTGAATATCCAATATGTGCTATTTGAAAACGACATCTATGTAATAGAAGTTAATCCTAGAGCATCTCGCACGGTTCCCTATATCAGCAAGGTGACAGGGGTGCCTATGTGCGAGTTGGCGACAAGGGTTAGCATGGGAGAAACTCTTTTCGACTTAGGATATTCCTCGGGTATTGCAAAAATACCTCCATATACTGCTGTCAAGGTGCCAGTGTTCTCCTTTGAAAAGCTCACAGGGGTTGACACACACTTAGGGCCTGAAATGAAATCAACAGGCGAAGTGTTGGGGCTTGGAAAGGATTTTCCCGAAGCCGTATACAAAGGACTGGTTGCGGCGGGGTATTCAATGAAAAAAAGCGGAGGGGTGTTTATTGCTGTTCGCAATAGCGATAAACCTGAAATCGTGGGGGTTGCCAAAAAATTCGTGGACTGCGGTTTTTCACTATACGCTACCAAAGGTACAGCACGATTTCTATCTGAAAAAGGTTTTTTAGTTCAAATTGTTGAAAAGATTAGGGAGTGTCCAGACAATAATACTGCCACCCTCTTGGAAAGCGGCAAAATTAGCTATATTGTTGCCACTTCAGAAAAAGGCAGAGACCCAGCAAACGATGACGTAAAGATTCGCCGGAAAGCATGTTCGCTAGGAATACCCTGTTTAACTTCGGTGGATACCGCCAATGCTCTTGTGGATAGCCTGTTATCGGGCTATGGCGAAATAAATACCGAGTTGATAGATATCAACAGATTGCGAAGTGAGCATATTAAGCTTACCTTCACAAAAATGCACGGCTGTGGCAATGACTACATTTATTTCAATTGCATGGATTCAGAAATTAGTTCACCAGAATCACTGTCAATTTTGTTGTCCGACAGACATATTGGAGTTGGTGGAGACGGAATTGTGTTAATCCAGCGACCTGACTCAGACATGGCAGATGTAAAAATGCGGGTTTTCCATCTTGATGGTAGCGAAGGTGATATGTGTGGCAATGCAATCAGATGTGTTGCCAAGTATATTCATGACAATCGGATTGTAAACAAATTACAAATGAAAGTTGAGACTAGAACCGGCATTCGCGAGTTGCATCTGTCCACCAAAAATGGACTGGTTTCCGCTGTAAAAGTAAATATGGGACGCTTGGGGTCAGTGCCAGAACAAATATATAAACAGCTGAAAACAGAAAACATAGTCTCTAGACCAGTAACTATAGACGGTATCGAATATTTTGTTACATGTCTTGCATTGAGTAGCTCGCACACTGTCATTTTCAGGTCAAGTATCGATGAACTTGACTTGAGCCTCGTCGGGGTGGCATTTGAAAAGAATGATATTTTTTCTGGAATTGCAAACACAGAGCTTGTAGAAGTGGTTAGTAGAAATCACTTAAAGATGAGGGTATGGGGGTTGGGAAAAGGTGAAATGAGAGCCTTTAGCGAAGGGGCTTGCGCCTCAGCAGTGGGCGCAATCTTGAATGGATACTGCGACAAAAATACAGATGTCAAAGTTCAACTTCTTGGTGGCGAATTGATCATAAGATATACAGATGAGGCAGTTTATATGACAGGTGATTGCAAAAAAGTATTTGATGGAACTGTCGAAATATAGCAACTCAACTTTGTGTAAGAGACTGCATGTGTGTAGCAAATGCAAATATTTCAGCATAGCTATTGCATAAAACCTGCAATCCCGAAAAAATATATCTATAATTTTCCGAGAGCGTTGTAAAAACAGGAATTGGCGGTTCTGGGATATTTATTCATAGATATAATTTATATCTAGACACATTTTTCAAAATCTATGTTTTCCAATACTTTTTGAGCCTAGATATAACAATACGGGATTGCAGAATTCAACCGAAACCCAGTTTCATTTCTCAATTTTCTTTTCTGGCTCTGGTGGCAGACTGTAAATAGGCTCGCCTGAGTCGCCCAAAAATTGTAGTACGGGTTTGCCTTCGGGGGTTACATACATCATTATCCGTGCTTTCCCCTTTGCGTCAGCAAGGATCACTGCCGCAGACTTGCCGCCAGTCCTGCCAAAAAATGCCCTGGTGGTTTGCTTCCCACCTGCCTCCTCGTATTTTTTCATTAATTCTTTCTTGATGTCCTCATCTGTAGCCTTCTCCCATTCTTCGTATATAGGCCAGTATTCCTTATGTATCCCTCTGTCGTATATATTTAGCCCCGTCTGCATTCCTCCATTGCCTTCATAATGGCCCAAAGCCAACTGCTGGTCGCCACCAAAACGATCCATTGAAAAGTGCATTCCAGAGGCAGGGTTGCCCTTTTCGTCCAGCTTACCTTTGTAGACCAGCCCTCCGCACTCATCACCAACATCGTTGTAAAAAATTAGTCCAGGCATATTGCGGTCTTCGTAAAGTTCTTTACCGTCATTAACGGCTCGGGGGAGCAATTTTCGATTCGAAAGAACTAATTCCAGCTTGCCCTCCGGCGAAACGATATTTATTCGTTCAGCGTCAATTTCCTTAAATTTTGTTTTTTGCGCCTCTGCCGCCACAAAGATAAAAAATAGCGTGGTGAGAGCTATGCCAATCTTTAATAGGTGATTTTGCTTTTTGAGTTGTGCTATCTCAGCGTTCATTTTGGTCTCCTGAAATGATAAACATCCAGCCACACCTGCTATTGGTGAAGGCAACTGCTAAAATTCTATTTTTTTTTTTTTTGAAAAATCAAGACATTAAAGATCATTGCTGTCCAACTATTTTTTGGGGATTACCAATAAAACGCTGATAAGTCAGTGACATTTTAGAGTTTTTTGTCAAAACGATATGGAAAACGCATTTAGTTTTTGC
>Ga0082212_10001250_pt1 | contig 37452 bp, 29 predicted proteins | sample TergutNt197P3_FD_71548 | JGI IMG/M metagenome (GOLD analysis project Ga0082212, IMG submission 71548) | Neocapritermes taracua P3 segment gut microbial communities from Petit-Saut dam, French Guiana - Nt197 P3 | ecosystem: Host-associated > Arthropoda: Insects > Digestive system > Gut ...
CACGTCATCAGACTCGCGTCGGATTTTTTCGATAGTTTTGCGGGTTTTGAGGGCGAATGATTGGTTCATTTAACCGAAAAACGCGTAAAAATAGCGGAAAAAGACGATGCGAAGATGGTAACGCGCCAACGGCGCGAGCGCGAGTTGTTGCAGTGGAATCAACAGTTACCCGGGGAGGAATGATCATGTTTTTCGAGCCTGATAAAGACGACCACGGGCTGGCGCGCCCTCCTTTCAAGTCCTGCGTGGTTCCGCGCGCTATCGGCTGGCTTTCAACGCTTAGCCCGGACGGCGTTGCGAACCTGGCGCCGTACAGCCAGTTTACCAACCTGACGTTCGAGCCGCCGTATGTGGCGGTCTCGATAAACCAGGGCCACTTGCAAAACCGCAAAGATACGACGGAGAATATAGAAAAAACCGGCGAGTTCGTCTATAATATGGTCACTTACGACCTTCGCGGCGCGATGAATATAACCGCTGCGGAGTTCCCGCCCGACGTTGACGAGTTTGAGGCGGCGGGGTTGGAGAAAGCGCCGAGCGTCATTGTGAAACCCTGGAGGGTCGCCGCCTCGCCGATCCAGTTTGAGTGCGTATACGTTCAGACGCTGCGCCTTCCCGGGAATGGCCGCGTCGGGACTGCGGACTTGATCATCGGCAGGGTGATAGGCGTGCATATCAAAGACGAGTTCATCCGCGAGGACGGCAAGATCGATATAGTAGCGATCAAGCCTCTGGCGCGGATGGGATACAGCGACTATACGACTGTCGACCACGTTTTTGAGATCGAGCCTTCAAAAGCGGCGGGGATACGCGAGGATCTGGCATTCGGCCTCGAGGGCAAGGCCGGTTCTATGCCGAAAATCATATGAGGGCAATGCGGACGGACGGTATGCGGGCAAAACCCGCAGGAAAGGTTGATATGTATACAGCGGCTGTGATAACTGTCAGCGACAAAGGCTCGGCCGGCGAGCGGGAAGACCTTGCGGGTCCGCTTGTCCGCGAAATGCTGGAGAGCGAAGGATACGAGGTCGCGCGCGCCGTGATCGTTCCGGACGAGCAGGCGGTCATCGAGCTGGAACTGATGAAGTGCGCCGACGAGCTTGATATCGCGCTTGTCGTGACTACAGGCGGGACGGGGTTTTCCCCGCGCGACGTTACTCCGGAGGCGACGATCGCGGTCTGTACGCGCATGGCGCCCGGTATCCCGGAAGCGATGCGGGCCGAGAGCATGAAGATCACGAACCGCGCGGCCCTGACGCGCCAGCAGGCCGGCATAAGGCGCGAAACGCTGATCGTCAATCTTCCGGGCAGCCCCAAAGCCGCGCGTGAAAATCTGGGCGCCGTCCTGCCGGCGCTCGACCACGGACTCGAAATGCTGCGCGGCGCAAAACGCGACTGCGCGGCTGATGAACAAAGCAAGCCCTGATTCCTCCGCAACAACTCGCGTCATCAGATTCCATTGTTACAACTGGAGCTGTAAGGCGTTGTCTTACAGTTCCTCAAAGAAAGGAACGTATGAAATTATGGATACCGTTTACAACACCGAAGGAAGACACGGCAAGCAAATCGTCCAGGAGCTGATCCTGCCGGCGACGCATTCCACCCCCGAAGCAAAAGAAATGTACAGCCGCTTTGGAAGGAGGATACACTGGATCGACTCGAACGTGGTTCCGGGTTCTTTCCAGATGAACACATCGCTTTATCTGAAGCCCACAAAAGGCGTCTATGACGACGACCCGATCGAGGGCCGGGTAAAATCCTTATCCTTCAACGTACCGCATGTCCACGACAATGCCGAGATACTTGGTTTTTACGGCACAAACACCGACGACCCATACGACCTCGGCGGCGAGATAGAAATAGTCATCGACGACGAGCTGCATGTCCTGACGAAAAGCTCTCTGGTGTTTTTACCCGGCGGCATGCCCCATTGCCCGCTCACGATCACTAAGGTCGACCGCCCTATCTTCCATTTTTCCATCGTCATGGACCCGCAGTACTCGCTGGACAGCGACGGGGTGGTCTCTGTCGCCGAGTAGGCGGAGTGCTTTAACCGGCGGCAGCCGGGTCGCGGACGAAGAGTACTCAACATGCTCAACCGGGCGGTGGCCGGGTCGCGGACGACGGGTACTCAACATGTCTTATCCGGCGGTGGCCGGGTCGCGGACGACGGGTACTCAACATGTTTTCCGGGCGGCGACCGGGTCGCGGATGCCTGCCCAATGAAAGGAATGTACGACCATTACAACACTTGAACGCGAACCATTTTTCACGCGCGATAAAAACATGTACAAAACATTTTTCCCGTTTCTGTTGGTAATCACGCTTCAAGGCATCGTCACTATCGGCGTGAATCTCGTAGATAACCTTATGCTGGGAAACTACTCGGAAACGGCTTTATCCGGCGCTTCGCTCGTCAACCAACTGCATTTTCTGCTGCAGATGACGGCCGGCGGAGTCGGGGCGGGCGTCGTAGTCCTTGGCGCGCAATACTGGGGCAAGGGAGAGACTGAACCGATACGCAAGGTCATCGCTATAGGCGTGAAGCTCTCTCTCGTGATCGGGATCGCATTTTTCGCGGCGGCAAGCATTGCGCCGCGCGGGATACTGCGGCTTCTTACAAACGAACCTGCGGTTATAGAGGAAGGTTTGCGATACCTTTCGATCATGCGGTTTACGTATCTGCTCTTTTCGATATCGACCGCGCTCATAGCGAGTATGCAGAGCGTGCAAAGCGCGTTTATCGGGACCGTTACCGCTTGTACGACGATAGTGATAAACACCTGCCTGAACTACTGCCTGATATTCGGTAACTTCGGCTTTCCCCGTCTTGGAATCGCGGGCGCGGCGGCGGCGACAGTGACCAGCCGTTCGGTCGAGCTTGTCATCGTGCTTTGCTATATTTTCTTCCGCGACAAAAAACTCCGGATAAAGCCCGTCGATCTGCTGCGCACGGATCTGTCGTACATGCGCGACTTCATAAAAGTCAGCCTGCCGGTATGCATCGCGGGAGCGCAGTGGGGCATAGCGCAGTTTGTGCAGACCTCGATCCTGGGTCATATGTCTCAGTCGGTCATCGCGGCCAACGCCATAGCGTCGATCATTTTCATGCTGCTCGCTTCGTTCGGCATGAGTACGGCAAACGCCGCAAGCGTAACGATCGGCAAGGCGGTCGGCGCCGGCGAACTGGAAAAAGTGCGCCCCTATACGAGAACGCTGCAGATGATCTTCATTGCCGCGGGTCTGTTTACCGGGGCGCTTATCTTCTTCACAAGAAACTTTGCGGTCGGGTTTTTCGACGTATCGGCCGAGACCGCGGCTCTCGCGAAAAGCTTTCTGCTGATATTGAGCGTCACGTCGATCGGCAGTTGCTACGAGTACCCCGTAGAGGGCGGCATAATAGCGGGCGGCGGCAACACAAGATACCAGTCTGTCGTTGATATCCTCTTTATGTGGCTGTTTACGATCCCGTTTTCGGCGCTCAGCGCGTTTGTATTCAAGTTCCCGCCGATAATGACGTTTATGTTCCTGAAGCTTGATCAGCTCGGCAAGTGCATTCCTAACGCGATAGTTTGCAACAGGTACAAATGGGTAAAAAGACTCACCCGCGAACACGCCGGAGAAGCCGCCGTTTCTGCTGACTGACTGCCTTTGATATAGTGTCATATAATGATCGGAGCGAGTCTAATGAAAAAGTTACTGGATTCTATTATTGCCGCGCTTGAAGCGGGGCGGGCTGTCGCCGCTGTCAGCGTTATCGCGAGCAGCGGGTCTACGCCGAGGGGCGCCGGCGCAATGATGGCGATATTCGGGAGCGGAGCTTCCGAAGGCACGATCGGCGGCGGAGCGGTCGAGTATGAGGCCGTAAAGCAGGCTTCGAGGATGTTCGAGACAAAACAGTCGCGCATCGCGTCATACACGCTCGCGAAAAACGAGATAGCGGACCTTGGCATGATCTGCGGCGGGGACGTCACGGTGTTTTACGAGTATCTGGATCCGGGCGATCCCGGAGTCCTGCGGCTGTACAGGCACATGCGCGCCGCGCTGGACAAGAATGAAAACGCCTGGATGATAAGGCGTTTTGAAGATGGCAAGCCGTCGGAGACAGCCGTGTTCGACGGCGACGGGCTCCATTATGCTTCGTTGAGCAAAGAAAGCGAGATCATGCCTCTGCTTGGCGCCGCCCCGGCGCTGACGGAAGGGAAAACGCAGTATTACGCGGAGCCGCTTTCGCGCGCGGGCCGGGTGTACGTTTTCGGCGGCGGCCATGTTGCGCAGGAGCTTGTGCCCGCGCTTTCACGCGTGGGTTTTTCCGTCGTCGTGTACGAAGACCGGGAGGATTTCGCGAGAGCGGAGCTGTTCCCGGACGCCGCGGACATCATTCTGCATGATTTCGCGAAGATTTCTGAGAAAATCCGCGTGGGCGGGAGCGACTTCGTAGTCATTATGACCCGCGGGCATCAGATGGATTTCGAGGTGCTGGAGCAGATGCTAAGGACCCCAGCGCCCTATGTCGGCTGTATCGGCAGCGCGAAGAAACTGGAGGCCACGAAGCGGAGGCTCATCGGGGCTGGAGTCCCGGAGTCCGCTTTTGAGAAGCTTTACAGCCCGATAGGACTTAAAATAAAGGCCGAGACGCCGGCGGAGATCGCCGTCAGCGTCGCGGCCGAGATGATCCTTTTCAGAGCTGAGAGATCCTGAGACGGCGTTATCTGAAGTCAGGAGCCGGAAGTTGGAAGTCGGAAATCGGAAGTCAGGAGCCGGAAGCCGGATATCTGAAGTCAGGAGGCGGAAGCCGGAAATCGGGAGTTGTTGCAGGGAACTGAATGCAAGTTACCTGACGCTGAACAGCAGGTCTCCGTAGGTGGGGAACGGCCAGTGTTTACGGGAGACTATCAGTTCCAGCTCGTCGGCAAGCTCTCTTAGTTCCTCCATCTTCGTCAGCACGGCGTCCTTATAGAATTTCGCTTTTTCAAGCGTCTCTTCTATCGTCTCCGCCACGCAGAGCGCGTCGTAAAGCTCCGCGACTTTCTTGTGCAGGCCCGCCGACAACTCCGACAGCCGCGCAACGGCGTCCCGTTCATACGAGCAATCCGCATCGGGCAAAAAGCCCCTTTTCGCGAGCGCCGCCCCGCTTATCTCCCCGGCGTATGACGTCGCAGCGTAAAGGATGTTTTTCTTTATAAGCTTATACATCGTCACAGCCTCGATGTTGCACAGCTTACAGTAGTTCTCGAGGCTGATTTCTAAGCGCGATCGCAGTTCATCGCGTGTCAGCACGTTATGCCGCTCATACAGGGCGACATTTTTTTCGCTCATCAAGCGCGGCAGGGCGTCGGGCGTCGTCTTGAGATCGAGCAGGCCGCGCTTTTCGGCTTCGCCGGCCCACTGCCCGTCATATCCGTTGCCGTTGAACAGTATGCGTTTATGTTTCTTTATGGTTTTTCTTATCAGCGCGTGCAGCGCGGAGCTGAAATCGGTCGCGCCCTCAAGCTCGTCGGCGAAAACACGCAGCGACTCCGCGACGGCGGTGTTGATCGTGATATTCGCTTTGGCGATCGACATTTCAGATCCGACCATGCGGAACTCGAACTTATTTCCTGTAAACGCGAAGGGCGACGTCCTGTTCCTGTCGGTCGTGTCTTTAGGGAACCCCGGCAGGATCGTCGCGCCGATCTTAAGCGCGGCGTCCTTTTCGCGGGCGTTGTAGGGCCTGTTTTTTTCTATCGCGCTGAGTATCGCATACAGCTCGTCGCCGAGATACACCGACAATATCGTCGGCGGGGCTTCGCTTCCGCCCAGACGACGGTCATTTCCGGCGCTTGCCGCCGATATACGCAGCAGATCCTGGTAGTCGTCCGCCGCTTTAACGACCGCGATGAGAAACAGAAGGAATTGCGCGTTCTCAAACGGCGTCGCCCCGGGGTCGAGCAGGTTCACCCCCGCGTCGGTCGCAAGCGACCAGTTGTTATGTTTCCCGCTGCCGGTAATGCCTTCGAACGGTTTTTCGTGCAACGCGCAGATCATTCCGTGGTCCTTGGCGATGCTCTGCATTATCTCCATGATCAGCTGGTTATGATCCGTCGCGATATTCGTGGTCGTGTATACGGCTGCGAGCTCATGCTGCGCCGGAGCGGATTCATTATGCTCGGTTTTTGCGGGAACCCCGAGTTTCCAGAGTTCCTCGTCGAGGGCCTTCATATACGCGGATACGCGCGGCTTGATGGCGCCGTAATACTGATCGTCGAGTTCCTGACCCTTCGGCGACTTCGCGCCCAGCAGCGTGCGGCCGGTATACATCAGGTCTTTCCGCTTTTCATACATCGCTTTATCTATCAGAAAGTACTCCTGTTCCGCGCCCGCCATAGGCGTGACCGCGTTGACGTCGGTGTTTCCGAACAGACGGAGTATACGCAGAGCCTGCTTGTTGACAGCCTGCATGGAGCGCAGGAGCGGCGTCTTTTCGTCGAGCGATTCGCCGCTGTATGAACAGTACGCCGTCGGAATATAGAGCGTGTTGCCCCTGACGAACGCGTAAGACGTGGGGTCCCACGCCGTATAGCCGCGCGCTTCGAACGTCGCCCTGAGCCCTCCGGAAGGCAGGCTGGACGCGTCCGCCTCGCCCTGCACCAGCGCGTTGCTGGAAAACTCCATTATCGCCCTCCCGTCGCTTGTCGGCGATATGAAGCTGTTGTGTTTTTCAGCCGTAATGCCGGTCATCGGCTGGAACCAGTGCGCATAGTGCGTAGCGCCGAGCTCGGCCGCCCAGTCCTTCATTGCGGCTGCGACTGCCGCGGCTATCCTGGCGTCGAGCCTGCTGCCGTCCTGGATCGTTCTCTGGAGCGCTCCGTAAATATCGGCGGGCAGGCGCTGTTTCATTACGTGGTCGCTGAACACCATCGATCCGTATTCTTCACTTATGTTTGGCATTTTAGTACTATACCTCCTGCGGGAATCGTGCAGATCCGGCTCCGCCGGATTCCGACGATCGTTTATGTCGGTAAGTCACAAAACCGAGTTCGAAAGTACGAAGCACTTTCAAACTTCTACGTCGATAAATCCGTTTTTTGTGAGGCGCTTAATATATTTGAAGCCGCAGCGCTTGATAAGCTCGCGCATTTCGTCATACTTGAAACATATCGACTCGACGTTGTGGCTGTCGCTCGATATGATGACCTCTCCGCCGCGCCGGCTCAGCTCTTTGAGCAGGAACGCGGACGGGTAGGGTTCCGGTTTGTCGAATCTGAACATCGCGCCGGTGTTGACCTCGAATATTTTGCCGTGTTTCAGTATTTCGTCTATAGCTCCCAGCGCGGCGGCGATATATCGCGGATGAGCCTCGTCGAAAAGGATTCCGTCTTTGTTGTATTTTGATATGAGGTCAAAATGGGCGACGATATCGGCGTTCGTCTTTTTGACGACGTCCGCGACGGTCGCGAAATACGCTTCCGCCATCGCGTAGTAGTCGCCGCCGTAGTGATCGTCCACCAGTTGTTTCTGGCGCTGTTCGCCGTTGTCGACGCAGACGAGTTCGTCCCCGTTTTTCATATAATGGACCGCGCCGAGAATGAAGTCAAATCCGTCCGCTATCGGTTCCGCGTGATACTCCTGTTCGATGCCGAGGAACAGCTCGATCTTGTCCGCGTATTCCTTCTGCAGCCGCCTGACTTCCTCAATGTACTTGAATGTGTCGTCGACGCTCATACTGTGCTTAGCGTCAAACGCAGCGTTCGAGTGTCCGGACAGACCGAATGAGTCGCAGCCTTTTTCGATCGCGCCGAGCACCATCTCCTCCGGCGTCGACTTGCCGTCACAGTATGTGGTGTGCGAGTGTATGTTTTGCATCAGGTCATTTTCTCCTGCTTGACTTTTTTATCGACAACATGACGGGACTCCAGTTCTTTTTTCACGTCGTCCGTCGTTATATCCATCTCGGCCATCAGAACCATCGCGTGGTAGGCGAGGTCTGCTATCTCATAGACGGTTTCGGCTTTGTCGCCCGACTTTCCGGCGATAATGACCTCCGTCGATTCTTCGCCCAGCTTCTTCAGTATTTTATCGACGCCCTTTTCAAAGAGGTATGTGGTATATGAGCCGGGTTTCGGGTTGGTTTTCCGGTCGCTGATGATATCGTACAGAGTATCGAGCGTGAACGCGGTTACTTTGCCGGAAGCGAGAGAGGTCGCTCTCCCGCCCGAGAGAGAGGCTGCGACGCCCTCATCGCCCGCGCTTGCGTTTGCGCCGCCACCCGCGCTTGCGTTTGCGCCGCCACCCGCGCTTGCGTTTGCGCCGCCGCAGACATTTGAGTAGACATCGGCGTTAAAACAGGAGTCGGCGCCCGTATGGCAGGCCGGGCCGTCTTTTTTGACGGCGACGATCAGCGCGTCCCTGTCGCAGTCGGCCTTTATGTCAACTATATGCTGGACGTTACCGGACGTTTCGCCTTTTCGCCAGAGTTCGCCGCGCGAGCGCGACCAGAAGCATGTCCGTCTTTCCTCCATGCTTATCTTCAGGCTCTCTTTGTTCATGTACGCAAGGGTCAGCACAGCGCCGCTGTCAGCGTCCGTTACAACGGCGGGTATCAACCCGTTTTCATCAAATTTCAGTTCACTAATGTCGATCATAATACTGCTATTTCCCTTTCCTTGTCCGGGAGTTTGGTCCGGTCCGGCGTCGCCGGACTCCGATGCTTTCCACGTCGGAGAGGACCAAAAACCGGTACGAAAGTGCAAAGCGCTTTCGTACTACCCTCTGCCAAAGTAGCACGCGGGGTACGTGCACTCTTTGCACGCAAGGCAAAATCCTCCCTCGCCGAGCCCCGGGATATCGCCGGGCGCTATTTCCAGGCCCGCGAAAACCCTCGGCAGGAAAACATCAAGGCTCGTTACCGGCGAGTGCATCGACGCGCCCGGCACGCCGATAAGCGCTGTATCGCCCAGATAAGCGATAGTCAGCATATTCCCGGGCTGCATAGGCATACCCTGCGTCACAAGGCGCGCGCCGCAGGAGCGTATCGCCGTCGGAGTCAGGTCGTCCGGATCGACGGACATGCCGCCGGTGAGCAGGATGACGTCCGCCCCCTGTTCTTTGTATCCGGCGATGGCTTCAAGGATCATCTCCAAATCATCGGGGCACTTAACGGCGCCGATGAACTCCGCGTCAAACACACCGAGCTTGGCGCGCAGGATCGGTTCGAACTTGTCTTTTATTCGTCCGTGATATATTTCGCTTCCGGTTATTATGACTCCGCACTTAAGCTTCTTATATTGCAGGACAGTGAAAACAGGGTCGTTATCTTTCGCGATTTTTATCAGCGACTCCACGTTTGCGCGTTTCGTGACGAGAGGCACGATGCGTATACCGCCCAGCTTCGCGCCGCCGTATACGCCGGTCATGCCGGGAATGCAGGCGATCGTATAGTCATCTACGGAGTTGATTTCTTTAAGCGCTTCCCGCTTGACGCAAAACAGGCCGTTCGTTTCGGCGTACATGACGATTTTTCCTTCGGACGGTTTCCCGTCATACCTTATCCCGGGGCCGCAGACGGCCTCCGCCGCCGCGAGCGCCGCGTCGTCCTCGTGAACTTCGTCCGCGTCCGGTTCCCATATGAAAACGTGGCTCTTTCCGATATCCAGAAGCTGCGGGATATCCTCACTCCTGATCACGTCCCCCCGGCTGAACATCACGCCTTTGAACCCGTCGTATATCCCCGTGATATCATGGCACAGCGTCTGCCCTATGGCGTCTTCGACTCTTATCTTTTTCAACAAAGTTTTACCTCCTGAAGTGGATGCGATCCAACTCGCTTCACAAAGCGCCGCAATGCGCCGGAACGGCGCAATAGACGCTCGGGGAACAGGCAAAAGTATCGCGCGCGCAATTTGCGCGCAACCATCGCTGACGCGTTATTGCTTCAAGATCGTTATCTCATCTCCCGGCTTTATCACGCCTTCTTCCAGCACTATGGCGAATATGCCCTCGCGCGGCATCACGCAGTCTCCGGTCTGTTTTCTTATCGCGCATCCGGCGTCGTGACATACCTTGCCGATTTGCGTGACCTCAAGGAGCGTCCCGCCGACGCGCATCCTTGTTCCGACCGGCAGCTCATACAGGCAAAGCCCTTTCGTAAGTATGTTTTCCGCGAAGACCCCGGCGCTAAGGCCCGGGATCCTGTCGCGCAGCTTGTCGACGCTTTCGTCCGCGAGCAGGCTTACCTGCCTGTGCCAGTCGCCCGCGTGCGCGTCGCCTTCGACGCCGTGATTTATTTTTACGAAAATCTCCGGTACCGGCGTTTTGACGACGCCTTTGACGTCGCTGACGCATACGGCGCTCACTGTTCCTTTAGCAGCATTTTCCATATCATTCTCCCAACCGGCCGCGCTCGATGAGCGCGATTCCCGTTTATCGATTATCGTTTCAGTTCGCGGGGCGCCGTGTCTGTACTCTGATTCGCATGAAAAGTCGCGTGGCCGGCTCTAATAGCATACCATCGCTTTATCCCTGCCCCGGGATGTGCGCCTGCCGGCCTCCGCCTGACGATTCACGCATCATCAGAGTTCATCCCCGCGCCTTTAGGCGCGTTGCGCCCCGTGAACTGTTTCTCGTTTCTCAGCTTGCCAGTCGCCCGATTTTCCGCCGCTCTTTCGCAGAAGGCGGATGTTTGTGATCTCTATGTCCTTTTGAACCGCCTTGCACATATCATAGATCGTCAGCGCCGCCGCCGAAACGGCTGTCAGCGCTTCCATTTCCACTCCGGTTTCGCCTTTACAGCGGACAGAAGCCGTAATGTCTATCGCCCGGCGCTCTTCGTCGGGCGCAAAGGCGACGTCGACGCCGGTTATTGCTATAGGGTGGCACATAGGTATGAGCTCGGGCGTCCTTTTCGCCGCCATTATCCCCGCGACCTGCGCGACCGCGAGCACGTCGCCCTTTTTCATGCCGCCGCGCATTATGAGGCCGAACGTTTCCGCGCTGACAAGGACTGTGCACCCCGCCGTCGCTTCGCGAAGCGTCGCCTTCTTTTCGCTGACGTCGACCATCCTGGCGCGCCCCTCGGCGTTAAAATGTGTAAGTTCAGGCACGTCCGCCGCCATCTCCTCTCCGCCACTGTTAGGTTACAGACTTCACGAGCCGCCGCGTGTATTTTTAGCCCCCGATGGCGTTCATGTTCCTTGCGCTGGCGCTCATTTCGCCTTCGTCGAGATAGTGTTTCCTCGGTTTTCCCGATATCGCCGCGCGGATCGTATCCTCAAGCTCCGCGCCCCTCAGGCCGCGCAGTTCGATCTCGTCCGCCGAGTGCAGGCACGGCTTGAGTTTGCCGTCCGACGCTACGCGTATGCGGTTGCACGACGGGCAAAAATGCGAACTGATCGGGCTGATCAGGCCGACCGTGCCCAGCCCGCCGGGAAGCCTGTACAGCTTCGCGACTCCGTCCAGACCGGCGTCGCGCAGCAGCGGCTCGATTTCCAGAACGCGCGAGGCGCTGACGAACCTCTCCGAGGCCCAGCGCGCGCACTGACCTATAGGCATGAGCTCGATGAACCTCACGTCGACCTTATACCGGAGAGTCAGTCGCAGCATGTCAAGCACTTCACGGTCGTTGACGCCGCCTATCAGCACGGCGTTTATCTTGACGGCTTCAAACCCCTTCTCCAACGCCGCGTCAATGCCGTCGAGCGCCGCTTCCAAAGTACCGGTACGCGTGATCTCCCTGTAAGTCTCCGGATCAAGCGAGTCGAGGCTTATGTTCAGGCGCTTGACGCCCGCCTTCTTGAGTTGGTCCGCGTACTTCGGCAGCAGCGTACCGTTCGTCGTCAGGCAGAGTTCATTAATGCCGGGCGTTGCCGATATCTTTTCGCATATCCCTATGATTCCCCCGCGCACGAGCGGTTCGCCTCCGGTCACGCGGACCTTCGTTATCCCGCAGGCCGCGGCGGCGCGGACGATCTCTTCTATTTCCTCTACCGAAAGTATATCCTCATGGCGCCTCTTTTCCACTCCGCTCTCCGGCATGCAGTAAATACACCGGAGATTGCACAAGTCTGTGACCGATATGCGCAGATAGAAAATGTCCCTGCCGAAATTATCCTTCATTCTGACCTCTTGATACTATACGTCGAGACGGTACGCCATTTTGCTCCGGGCGCGTTCCCGGGCGTCTATACATCGAGCCGGTACGCCATTTTGCTCCGGGCGCGTCCCCGGGCGTCTATACATCGAGACGGTACGCCTTTATAACCGTCCCTGCGGGCAGCGGCGGAGACCCAAGCGGTATCTCTCCAAGCAAATCGCACCCCGCCAGCGACGATATCGCCTCGCTTCCCTGACTGCTGCCCTCGGCGAAATACGCGCGGGAATCCTCTATCTCAAGCCTGCCTCGCAATATGCGCAGTTTCGGGCTGCTCTTCTTGAAAGGCTCGCGCAGCGCGACGCTGATCTCAGGGAAAAAGCAGCTCGATCTGCCGCAGAGCTTCTTTATATACGGCGCGGCAACGCGCAGCAGCCCAATGACCGCCGCCGCCGGGTTTCCCGACAGACTGAGCAGCGTCTTTCCGTCCTTTACAGCCGCCATCATCGCGCCGCCGGGCCTGAGAGAGGCTTTCCAGAACAGCACTTCAGCGCCCAGGAGCTCCGCTGACCTGACCGCCCAGTCGTAGTCGCCGACGGACGCGCCGCCGGTCGTTACCACCATGTCGGAATCGCGCAGGGCGCCGTCAATCAGCGCGGCTATCGCCTCCGGTTCGTCCGGCACTACTCCATAGTTTACAGGCGCCGCTCCGAAACCGGACAGGTACGCGGAAAGAGTATGCGTGTTGCTGTTGTATATCTCGGCCGGGCGCAGGGCTTCGCCGGGCTGCCGCAGCTCGGTCCCGGTGCTTATCACGGCTACTACCGGTTTCGCGAACACGTCCAGACGCGCGACGCCCTGATTTGCCAGCGACGATATTACCGGCGCCGATACGATGGTTCCTTCCGGCGCGAGGACGTCGCCCGGCATGACGTCGGAGCCTGCGTATACTATGTCTGTATACGGCTTGACCGGTTCGAATATCCGTACTTCGTCTTCCGTAAACTCCGTATTCTCATACTTTATAGTTGAATCCGCTCCGTCCGGGATCGGCGCGCCGGTCAGGATCTTCGCGGCCTCGCCCGCCCCGACGCCAAAGCGCGGCTGCGCCCCTGCCGGGATCTCCTCCGTCAGCCTGAGCGCGGCCGGGGTCCCGCGCGACGCGCCGAGCGTGTCTTCGCCCCGGAAAGCATACCCGTCGTAAGGGCTTCTGTTAAAAGGCGGGACAGGGATCGCCGCGCGAATTTCGTCGCATACGACCCGGTTCAGGGCGTTTTCCAGCGCAACCGTTTCGGTCCCGCGCCCGACCGGCAGTTTGAACAGAATTTCACAGGCCGCGTCAGTATCTATATTCTTCAGCACATCAGTACCTCCGTAGGCGGGGCCGCCGGGCGGCTGATAATCTTAATAAGTTTTCGACCTGGAAAAACGATATCATTTCACCGTGAATCTGTCAATCGGAATAGTACCCTAAACTCCGTAAAATTTTTCAAAAATAATCACTAAAACTATAGTAAAGTGCTTATAGCTATGATATAATATGTTACTAATTGTTATCAATTTGTTTTTTGTTATCTAATGTGAGCTGCGCAGAGCGCCGCAAGCGGCGCTTTCAACCCAAGAAAACCATAAGATTAACTGCTTGCTCCCTCCGCAGAGATTGCTCACGCGCCGCGCAAGCGCGACGAGTAACTAATTGACCGGAATTAACTTGTTTTTTATTGATGTTGTGAGTCAATTAGTTACTAATAGGAGATTCCATGCTCGAATTATTATCGCCGGCCGGTTCTCCGGAGGGCGTCATAGCCGCAGTGCAGAACGGAGCGGACGCGATCTATCTCGGGTTCGGCGACTTCAACGCGCGCAAAAACGCGAAAAACTTCACCTACGACGAGTTCGGCCGCGCGCTGGAATATTGCAGGGTCCGGGGGGTAAAGACCTATCTCACCTTGAACACGCTCGCTTCCGACCGCGAACTGCCCCAGATCGCGGATTACGCAAAACAAGCGTGCCGGCTGGGGGTCGACGCGATAATCGTCCAGGATCTCGGCGTTATGATGGCGGTGCGCCAGGCGGCGCCGGGGGTCGCTCTGCACGCCAGTACACAGATGAGCGTGCATAATCTCGAAGGCGTAAAGATGGCAGCGGCGATGGGTTTCAGGCGGGTCGTTCTGGCGCGTGAACTGTCGCGCAGGAAGATTGCGTATATTTGCAGAAACTCGCCGATAGAAACCGAGGTGTTCGCGCACGGAGCGCTTTGCATGAGTTACTCGGGGCAGTGCTACATGAGCGCCGTCATAGGCCGCCGCAGCGGAAACCGCGGGGTGTGCGCGCAGCCGTGCCGCCTTCCCTACAGCGCGGGCGGGCACGTCATGTCTCATCCTCTGAGCCTGAAAGACAACTGCCTTATCCGGCATATATCCGATCTCGAAACGATGGGCGTCACTTGCGTCAAGATAGAAGGCCGGATGAAGCGGTCTGAATACTCGGCGATCGTCACCGGTATTTATTCAAAAGCTATACGAAAGGGCAAGCTTCCCACAGCGGACGATATACGCGCTCTTCAAAAGGCGTTTTCGCGTGCCGGATTCACAGACGGTTACTATACGGACAGGACGGGTTCCGATATGATCGGCGCGCGTGACGAAGAAGACGCTTCAGACTCCGCCGCGTTCCTGTCGGCGCGAAAGAGTTACCTGACCGGAGAATACCAGCGCGTGCCCGTCAGGTTTACAGGCTCCGTGCGAGAAGGGAAACGGGTCAGGCTCGCCGTCGAAGACGACAGAAATAACTCAGCCACCGTCTACGGGCCGGAACCGGAACCTGCGTTTCATCAGGAACTGACGGCGACCACGCTTCAAACGCAGCTGCATAAGACCGGCGGCACGCCTTTCTTCTGCGCGGGAGTAAAGAGCACGGTCGACCCCGGCCTGGCGCTGCCTCTGTCCGCGCTCAATGAAATGCGCAGAAACCTTCTTACCGAGCTGATGGAACAGCGCAAGGTCGTTCCGGACCGTATCGAGGGAGAGTTTGTTCCGGGCGAGCAAGCTCCGGGACGCGAAGCCCCTCCCGTCTTTACGGTTTCCGTCATGAGGCTGGGTCAGCTTTCAAGGGGAGTCGAGCAGCTCCGCCCGGCAATGGTGTATATCCCGATAATGGAGCTCGACTTTGAATCCGGTTTGCTGCGCGGGTTTCTCGAAAACGAGGATATCAGCGTCGCAGTCGCGCTGCCGCGAATAATACACGATAACGAGAGGAAAAAGGTTTCGGAAATTCTGACCCGGGCGATAGAGTTCGGCATAAACGACGCGCTGGTCGGCAATATCGGGCAGATCCAGTTTGTTCGCGGCCACGGGCTAACCGCCAGGGGCGATTTCGGACTCAACGTGTTCAACTCTGAGACTCTTTACGTTCTAAGGGATCTGGGGCTGAAGTCCGCGACTCTGTCATTCGAGCTGCGCCTTGCCGAGATACGCGATATTTCAAAGCCGATCGACACGGAGATCATCGCGTACGGCCGCCTGCCGCTGATGATCACGGAGAACTGCATAGTCAAAAACAGCACCGACGCGTGTACCTGCGACAGTTTTTCCGGTCTGATGGACAGGCAGGGCGCGCTGTTTCCGGTCGTCCCCGAGTTCGGGTGCAGGAATATCCTGCTCAACTCAAAGAAGCTTTTTATGTCCGACAAACGCGCCTCCACGTCGACCATCGGGATATGGGCGGAGCGATTGTCGTTCACAACGGAGAACGCGCATGAGTGCGTCGAGACGATGAAGAGGTATATGGGCGTCGGCGCCTATTCGCCGTCGGGCCATACGCGCGGGCTCTATTTCCGTGGGGTAGAGTGAATGAAAATAGTTTTAGCGTCGGGATCGCCCAGAAGGCGCGAGCTGCTGGGGATGATCGGGATAGGCGGGTTTGAGATAATTGCGGACGATAGCGAAGAGGTCGCGGCGCCGGGCTTGTCCCCGGAGCAGACCGTCCGCCGTATCGCGCTTGCGAAAGGTAAAAACGTCTCGCGTTTTTGCGGCCCCGATGATATAATCATAGCCGCGGATACGCTGGTGTACCTCGACGGGCGCCCGCTCGGAAAACCGGAAAGCCCGGCGGACGCGGAGTCGATGCTCAGGGAGCTTTCCGGCAGGCGGCACTCCGTATATACCGGCGTCGCTTTACTGAGAGGCGGCGAGGAAGTCACCGACGTCGTGAAGACGGACGTGTTTTTCAGGGAAATTTCAAGCGCCGAGATATCGAATTATGTGAGATCCGGAGAGCCTATGGACAAGGCAGGCGCTTATGCGGCTCAGGGCGCAGGCTCTGTATTCATCGAACGTATCGAAGGCGAGTTTTTCAACGTCATGGGCCTGCCGCTGTGCCGCTTATCATTGATGCTCAGAGAGTTCGGCGCGATCAGCGAGGTATAAGCAGACGGGAGTGAGAAAGGCGGAAGATCGCCGGTTACTATTCAGAGGGCAGCCCGCTTGCAGAGCTGCGTGGCGGAGATAGAAAGGCGGATCATAATAATGAAAACGCTTTTAACGAGAAGGACGATCGTCATCGTCACGATCGCTGTTCTTATCGCGATCACATCGATCGTGGCGAACAACTTGTTCAGCAGCAGCGGGCCGGTGACCGGTTTCGCCAATACGGTCTTAAAGCCCGTCAGAGGTTTCGTGTCGAATATCGCGCGCGCGTTTGAGAGTATCTACGCTTCCGTTTACAGATATGACAAACTTATGGCCGAGCATGAACAGGCGCTGATCGATCTAACGGAGCTCCAGCAAAACAACCTCGAATCCATCAGGATCGCGGAGGAAAACGACCGCCTGCGGGCGATCCTCGGTTTCCGCGAGCGCAATACCGGCTATGAGGGCGAGCTGGCGGACGTCATTGACTGGAGCGGGGCGAACTGGTCGTCGTCGTTTACGATCAACATCGGCAGCGCCAACTCCTCTATCGAGCGCGGCGACGGCGTCGTGACCGAATACGGCGTCCTTATCGGGCAGGTGTCCGACGTCGGCGCGACAAGGTCAACGGTCGTGACTGTGCTGGACACCACTTTTTCGGCCGGCGCTTTTATCCGCGACGGAGGCGGCATAGCGACGATGAAGGGCGACTTCGCCCTGATGCGCGCCGGTTACCTGATGCTGGACAGCTTTGACGACGACCTGATAGTGCTGTCCGGCGACACTGTTTTTACGTCCGGAATGGGCGGGGTCTTCCCGAGGGGGCTTGTCGTCGGCGAAGTCGTCGACGTGCTGATGCATCCTACCGGCGTCGGCCGGTACGCGACGGTCAGGCCGATGCGCGAGATCGAAACCCTTCAGCATGTTTTCGTGATAACAGACTTTTTCCTTACAGACTGACATACATCCGGACCGCCATGGAGGAGCCTCATGAAAAACTGGGTATTATTGAGAAGGCGCTCGCTCATCGTGTCGGTGATCCTTCATGCGATGCTGCTGTTATTCGTCTATGTTTTTCAGAGTACAGTGTTCCCGTTTCTGCGCCTGTACGGATTCGTCCCGCTTCTGCTGCCGCTGGTCAGCACGGGCGTCGCCGTTTGCGAGGGGCGTTACGCGGGCGGCGTCGCCGGCATTTTTGCCGGAATTCTGTGCGACGTTTCTTTCAACGCGTCCGCCGGTGTGTTCACGGTGCTGCTTACGGTGCTGGGGCTGCTGACCGGGTTGCTGGCCGATACTGTGGTGACGCGCGGGTTCGCGACTTTTCTTATAAGCTGCATCGCTGTACTGGCGATCTCGGCGTTCGCGCAGATGTTCCCGCATCTGTTTTTTGACCGTGTCGCGCCTGTGACTCTGCTGATGACGGCTCTCTGGCAGACCGTTTACTCGATCATATTCGCGTTTCCTCTTTGGTTTTTCGTACGCGCGCTTGGCAGGCGTTCGCAGCGTGTGAAATATTAACGAAGATACATAATTGATGCATTCGTGTAATATCTTAACCGCGAGTCAGTGATAAAATCCGGGTTGTTTCCGCCGGAAAAAGGAGTAGGTTTATGTATAAATTGTATCGGCCGGTAAGGGTGGGACTGATTTTTCTCGCCATGGCCGTTGTGCTTACGATCTATGTGTCAGCCCTGTACAAGCTGCAGATATACGAGTCGCGCCCGCCGGACGACGAGCTTTATCCGAGGCGGACCATCACGCGCACGGTGACGCTTCCGGCGGCGCGGGGCAACATCTACGACCGTAACGGCGTACTTCTCGCGTCCGGAAGGCCTACATATAACATTTCGCTCAACAGGCAGGCGCTGCTGTACGACCCCGACAGGAACAATGTTATCCAGGAACTGATTATGATCACAATGGATCATAACATCCTGTATAACGATACGTTTCCCATAACGCGCGGCGCGCCGTTTACATATGTATCCAATATGACGAACGACCAAAGGAACAGGCTCAACGCGTACTTCGCGTTTTTCAACATGGATCCCGAGATTTCGGCGTCCGACCTTCTGGCGTCTATGCGCAGCCGCTACGGGATCGACTATACTGTCGGCATTGCGGAGGCCCGGCTGATAATCGGCGTCAGATATGAGCTGGAAATCAGGGCTATCGTAGGGACTATCCCGCCGTATGTGTTCGCCCACGACGTAAGCTTTGATTATATCTCGATTCTTGAAGAGCGCAGCTTGACAGGGGTTTTTGTCGATATCGGCTATATACGCGAGTATAACACGATCTATGCCGCTCATCTGCTGGGGTATATCAGGCAGATGTCGCCGGAACAGTACGAGGTCTACAGAGAACTTGGCTATCCGATGGACGCGCTTGTCGGGCAGACGGGCGCCGAGCTGGCGTTCGAGGAACTGCTGCACGGCGTCGACGGCAAGCAGGAAGTCACGATAAGCGACAACGGCACGGTCATGAACGTCGTCACTCTGCGGGAGCCGGCGCCCGGTGATCATATCTACCTGACAATGGATATCGATCTGCAGATGGCGGTCGAACACGCGCTGAGCGCGCATATCGATCTGCTTAATATCGGCCGTGAGGAAGAGGGCGATCTCATAACGGGAGGGGCGGCGGTCGTCCTGGACGTCCGGACGGGCGAGATACTCGCGGCCGCGTCATATCCGACGTTCAATCCAATGACTTTGTCCCGGGACTACTCAAGGCTGGCTATGGACTCGACTTGGCCGCTGCTCAACCGCGCCACTCAGGGCAGGTATAACCCGGGCTCTACATTTAAGATGGTGACGGGGTTTGCGGGGCTGCGCTACGGCGTTATCGACCGCTATTTCCCGGTAAATGACACGGGCCCCTATGAGGTCCTCGGCGATATCGAGGGCGGTTCGTACAGGCCCACATGCTGGTATTATCAGCTCAACGGCGTAGGGCACGGGGAGCTCGATATCGTCCATGCGCTGGAACAGTCATGCAACTACTTCTTTATGTACATCGCCGACAGGGTCGGAGGTTCCGACGGAAACGTGGGCGGCGGGCCGGACGGGGCGCTGATACTCGCCGAGGTCGCGCAGGAGTTCGGCCTTGGGCGCAGGACCGGCCTGGAGATACCGGAAAACCCCGGACGTCTTGCTACGCCGGAGTTCAAGCGCGAGGTCCTCAACGACATATGGTACCGCGCCGACACGGTCATGACAGGGTTCGGTCAGGGGCATAACCTGTTTACGCCCGTGCAACTCGCAAACTACGCGGCGACTATAGCCAACGGCGGGACGCTGCATTCGCTTACGCTCCTGAGAAGGATCAAAAGCGCCGATAATTCCGAGCTGCTGTATGTGCATGAGCCTGAAGTTCTCAATGTGATAGAGGAGACCGAGTACATCGAGATGCTCCAGGAGGGCATGAGGGCAGTCGCCAGAAGCCGCCTCGGCACGGCGTACAGGGTGTTCGGCGATTATCCGATAAGGATCGCCGCGAAGACCGGTACGGTGCAGTCGGAGTCGGCGGATATCAATAACGGCGTTTTCATATGTTACGCCCCCGCCGACGACCCGCAGATAGCGATAGCGGTCGTTATAGAGAAGGGCGGTTCAGGCGGCGCGGTCATGGACGTCGCAAGGATGATTTTCGATTATTATTTCAGGTCCGAAACGTCGGTCCTCGCCACGCCGTACGGCGAGCTTATCCCTTAGGGGCAGCGCGCCTTCCGGCGCGTGGTGAGAAATAACATTTGCAACTGTTCAGGGGGTATCCAGCGCGCTGTGCGCAGCGCACTAAACTCGCAATGGTTACAGCCCGCACACAGATTTACAGTAATAATGCCGTTTTCACAGCAGTACTCGTGCGTTGGCTGTAACCAACCTGTGTTTTTCGGATGCCCCCTGAATAGTAAGTAATATCTTTGTAAAAGGCGCAGCGCGCCTTCCGGGTTCTATAGTAGAAGCATCATTGAGGGTTGAGAGTAAGCATTGAGAAATAACATCTTTGTTAAGGGCGCGCGGGAGAATAACCTTAAGAATATCGACGTGGAGCTCCCGCGTGACAAGCTGGTCGTACTGACCGGCATCTCGGGAAGCGGTAAATCGTCGCTGGCCTTCGACACGATATACGCGGAGGGCCAGCGGCGTTACGTAGAATCCCTTTCCGCATACGCGCGCCAGTTCTTAGGTCAGATGGAAAAGCCGGACGTAGACTATATCGAAGGGCTGTCGCCGGCGATCTCGATCGACCAGAAGACGACGAGCCGCAATCCGCGCTCGACTGTCGGCACGGTCACCGAAGTATACGACTATCTCCGTCTGCTGTGGGCCCGGATAGGGATACCGCACTGCCCCGAGTGCGGCAAAGAGATCAAGCAGCAGTCTGTCGACCAGATCGTAGACTCTGTCATGACTCTGCCCGAGGCGACGCGGATCCAGATCATGGCGCCCGTTATCAGGTCGCGGAAGGGCGAATACCAGAAAGTATTCGACGACGCCCGAAAAAGCGGCTATGTGCGCGTCCGCGCCGACGGCAGCATCTATGATTTGACCGAAGAGATCAAGCTCGATAAAAACAAAAAACATAACATCGAAATAGTGATCGACCGCCTCGTGATAAAAGAAGATATCACGCGCCGCCTGACCGACTCGGTCGAGACCGCGCTGTCGCTGTCGGGAGGCCTGCTGATAATAGACATTGTCGGCGGGGAGCGCGAACTGCTGTTCTCGCAGAACTACGCCTGTGAAGACTGCGGCGTGTCTATCGAGGAGTTGACCCCGCGCCTGTTTTCGTTCAATAACCCTTACGGCGCCTGTCCGGCTTGCACGGGGCTCGGGACGCAGCTGCGCGTGGATCCGGCTCTGATAATCACAAACCCTTCGATGTCGATAATGGACGGCGGGCTCACCGCCTCCGGATGGGGCAACGTAAGAAACGACGGGATATCGAAAATGTACTTCGAGGCGCTTTCGAAGAGATACGGATTTAAGCTAACGACGCCGATAAAGGAATTGCCCGAAGAAATCATAGACATAATATTGTACGGAACAAAGGGCGAAAAGCTGTCGCTGCACTATGACCAACCTCGCGGCAAGGGCGTCCTGACGCAGCCGTTCGAGGGGATCGTGAACAATATCGAGCGTCGGTATAAAGAGACGCAGAGTATGTCTATGCGCTGGGAGCTCGAGAGTTACATGTCCGAGCACCCCTGCCCGAGCTGCGGCGGCCGGCGGCTGAAGAAAGAGGTTCTGGCCGTAACTGTCGGCGGGATCAGCATCGCGGAAATGACTGAGATGTCTATTCTGCGCGCGCTGGATTTCGTCGACGCCCTCGTCTTGTCCGAAAAAGAGAATATGATCGCCCACCGCATAATAAAGGAGATACGGGAGCGGCTGGGCTTCCTGCGCAGCGTCGGGCTGGAGTATCTCACGCTCAGCCGCCAGGCGGGAAGCCTGTCGGGCGGGGAGAGCCAGCGAATCAGGCTCGCGACGCAGATAGGCTCTTCGCTGATGGGTGTGCTGTACATTCTCGACGAACCGTCGATCGGCTTGCACCAGCGCGACAACATTAAACTGCTGAATATGCTCAAGCGCCTGCGCGACCTGGGCAACACTCTGCTCATCGTCGAGCACGACGAGGAGACGATAATGGAGGCTGATTTCGTTGTAGACGTAGGCCCGGGCGCGGGGATACACGGCGGGGAGATAGTCTGCGCCGGAACCGCGGGCGAAATAATGTCTTGCGAGACGTCGACCACCGGACATTATCTCAGCAGAAAAAAGAGCATCCCGGTGCCTTTGTCGCGCAGAAAACGCGGCGGGTCGCTGCTCACCGTCCGTGGCGCGCGGGAAAACAATCTGAAGAACTTGACGGTTTCCATACCTCTCGGCGTGATGACGTGCGTAACGGGAGTGTCCGGCAGCGGGAAATCGTCGCTGATAAACGAGGTCATTTTCAAAGCGCTCGCCGCCGACCTCAACCACGCGAAAACACGTCCCGGCAAGCATGACGGGATCGACGGCGTCGAACTTCTGGATAAAGTTATCGACATAGATCAGTCGCCCATCGGGCGCACGCCGCGTTCCAACCCTGCGACATATACGGGCGTATTTACTGATATAAGGGATCTTTTCGCGTCGACGCAGGACGCTAAGGCGCGCGGGTACGGGCCAGGCCGGTTTTCGTTCAACGTCCGGGGCGGCCGCTGCGAGTCGTGCGCCGGCGACGGCCTTCTGAAAATCGAGATGCACTTTTTGCCCGACGTCTACGTCCCCTGCGACGTGTGCAAGGGCAAACGGTACAACCGCGAAACGCTCGAAGTGCGCTATAAGGGGAAGAATATCCAGGAAGTGCTCGACATGACCGTCGACGAGGCTCTTGTGTTTTTCGAGAATCTGCCGAGAATAAAGCAAAAGCTGATCACGCTGGCGGACGTAGGGCTCGGTTATATCAAACTCGGCCAGCCGTCTACAACGCTGTCGGGCGGCGAGGCGCAGCGCGTAAAGCTCGCTACTGAGCTCAGCAAGCGGGCGACAGGGAATACGTTTTATGTTCTCGACGAGCCGACGACGGGGCTGCATATGGCGGACGTCCACAAACTGATAGAGGTGCTCGACCGTCTCGCCGACGCCGGAAACACCGTCGTTGTTATCGAGCACAACCTCGACGTTATTAAGACCGCAGATCATATCATCGACCTCGGGCCGGAGGGCGGCGACGCCGGCGGCGAGGTATTGTTCGAGGGGACGCCCGAAGAAGCCGTTCTTTGCGAGCGGAGCTACACAGGGCAGTATTTACGGCGAGTGCTGTGATAAAATGGAGAACATCTTGGAAGCGACAGACATCGTAACTCAGACGCCGGCGTCGCAACCGCCGACGGGGATCGATCCGGCAGCGAACGCCGCAGCGCCGGAGGAACCCGCAGCGGACGCCGCAGCGCAATCAGCAGCGAACGCCGCAGCGCCGGAGGAACCCGCAGCGCCGGAGGAACCCGCAGCGGACGCCGCAGCGCAATCGGCGGCGAATGCCGCAGCGCCGGTGGAACCCGCAGCGCAATCGGCTGCGCCGGAGGACCCCGCAGCGGACGCCGCAGCGCAATCAGCAGCGAACGCCGCAGCGCCGGTGGACCCCGCTGCGGCGGAGAACCCCGTTTCTCCGGAGAAACAGTCGCCGCCGGAGAAGCCGGCGATCCATACCAAGGGCCTTCGCAAAGTCTACGCGGTAGGCTCTGAACGCGTCATTGCGCTGGGCTCCGTCGATTTGCTCATCCCGAAAGGCCAGATATGCTGCCTTCTCGGGACGTCAGGTTCGGGCAAATCCACTCTGCTCAACATGCTCGCGGGGCTTGAAAAGCCGACAAAAGGCTCGATCGTTATCCACGGAAAGCGACTCGACAGGCTGAGCGAGAGGCAGCTTGCCGTTTTCAGGCAAGTCCATCTCGGCTTTGTTTTTCAGTCATATAATCTTCTGCCGACACTGACCGCGGTAGAAAATGTGGCGCTTCCGCTCGCGTTTAAGGGGATAGGAAAATCGAAGCGTGAGAAAAGGGCGATAGAGATTTTACGAGACGTCGGCCTGGGCGACCGCCTCAGCCACCGCCCGACCCAGATGAGCGGCGGCCAGCAGCAGCGCGTCGGGATCGCCCGCGCGTTCGTAGCCAAGCCCGACGTCGTTTTTGCGGACGAGCCTACCGGTAACCTCGATTCAAAAACGACGATCGAGGTCATGGAGAAAATGGTAGAGCTGACACGAGCCCGGGGAAAGACCCTGCTCATAGTGACGCATGACGCCGAGATCGCCGGATACGCCGATCGTATCATACATATCCGCGACGGCGACATTGACGAGGATTCAGGGGTCAGGGTTTAGGGGTCAGGGTTTAGGGGTCAGGGTTTAGGGGTCAGGGTTTAGGGGTCAGGGTTTAGGGGTCAGGGTTTAGGAGTCAGACGCCGGAACGGCGCACAGGGACCAGGGAGAGATGCAGAGGCAGCCATTGACCGCCGGCTGCGGGTCATGGATCAGACGCCGGAAGTTAGGAGAATTATCCAATGAATATCAAGTTGCGGAGTACTATTTCAGCCGTCGTTGTCCTGACGGCTTTGCTTAGCGCGGCGGCTTTGACGCCGGCCGCGGCCGAGCCGCCCGTCAGTCAACTGGAGGAACCGGCCGCCGACGCGATCAACGCAAGGACCAGGGACGTGCTGAAGGCCGGGAGGTCGACCGACGTGATCATCTCCGTGCATTTCAACACTGCTGTTATCGACCCCTTGTTATACGACGGGAGCGCGCTGATAAGGGTCACCGGCTTCTCGCCCGCCGAGCTGTACACCGGCAGCAACGATCTGCTGCTCCACCGGCCCATAGCGTCTATAAGCGCCGCGGGCTGGGCGGAAATAACGTATCCTGTAACGCTCCACTCCTTGTTTACCGGCGCCTCCGTCTCGCTCACCGTCGAAATCAGCTACGAAAGCGACGCGCGGCGCGACTTTGTCCAAACCGTTTCCCTGCCTGTCGACAACCGCCAGCCGGAAATCACTATCCCGCCCCCGGATCCCGACCCCATCCCCACGCCGAACCCGACCGTCGCCTCGATCACCGTGGCGCCGAGGACCGTCACTATCCGCGCCGGGCAGACAAGCAGGATATCGGTCGAAGTCGTCAACAGCGGCGAGCGCGCGGCGAACAACCTGTCGGCGACCCTCACGCCGGTCGGACAGGATCTGATGAGGCTTCTCAACGCGAACCCCCCTTCGGCTTTTACCGCAACCATCAACGCTGTGCGCCGCGCCGGCAGCGCGAATACCGGCAACCGCGGCACTTTCACATACAACATCATCGCGCCGGACACACTTAGGAGCGGCGTCTATGAGTTCAGGGTCAGCGGATCGTTCTACCATGAGTCCACGAACAATCTCGGCGTTTTCGAAGGCTCTGTTCAAGTGGTCGTGGTCAACGACTTTGAACCGGTCTCGATGCAGATCGTCGACGTGGGGCCGCTGTACCCCATACATTCCGGCGAGCTTTTCAATGTCAATGTGCAAGTACTGAACACGGGCGGCCTTACCGCGAGGGAAGTCGTCGTTTCGGTGAGAAACACGTCTGATACGACTTTCACCGTTATGGGAAGCGCCGCCGCGGGAATGATCGGCACGGTCGGAGCAGGTCAATCCGGCAACCGTACGATTACGCTGCGGGCCGCGCAGACAATGCAGCCCGGCTTTTATCCTCTTGTCATCCAACTTGGCTATCTGGACGCCGAAGATCAGCCTCAGACGACGGAGTTTGATACGTTTGTCGAGATCCTCAGTGTCCCGGATGTTCCGGAAGCGGAAATCGAACTTGTTCGCGCGACTGTGCCGGGAGGAACGCTCAGTCCCGGTCAGCGCGCGGTTATGACGCTCGAACTGCGCAACTCAAGCGCCGCGGACGCTGAGAATGTCAGAGTCAGGGTCTCCGGTTTCTCCGGCGCGGGGCTGTATCTCGTAGACGCCGAGGATAATATGCCGACGAAAACGATAGAGACTCTCGCGGCGGGGGAGCGCGCTTTAGTTACCTACAACGTGATACTGTCGGACGTCTGCAACACCCCCAGCCTGGCGCTGCAGGCGGAGATCACGCACACGCTGACCGACGGGTCGTCCGCCACTGTTACGGAGAATATCAGTTTCGCGGTCCTGCTGCCGACGCCGACGACCATAGAACCGCCTTCGCCGGAACCGCCGAACTCAGTCCCGAAACTGATCATCGACAGCTACCGTCTTTCCTGGGAAGATCAGACCATACAATCTCTCCGGGCAGGGGCAATGTTCGATTTGACCTTTACCCTGCGAAACACAAGCAGCGTTACCGCCCTAAGCAACATCACGGTTACGTTGTCGTCGGTCGACGGGATCTTCCTGCCGGCCGCGGGGAGCAATACGTTTTATATCGAATCTGTAGAAGCGGGCGGAGAGGTGGAGCGGACTATCCGTCTTGTTGTGGCGCAAAATGCCGAAACGAAGAGTTACCCGCTGACTTTCAGCCTCGATTATGAGGATGAAAACCGGGTCTCTTACCGCCCGAGCGAAAGTCTCAGCCTGCCTGTCGTCGTGCCTTTGATAGTTGAACTGGCAAATTTCAACCCTCCGATGTGGGGCGACGCGGGCATGCAGACATATATGATGTTCCAGTATATCAACAAGGGCAAAGGCACAGTCTACAACTTTACCATCGAGATCGAGGGAGAATTCATGCTGCCGGACGGCGCCTCGACATATGTCGGAAACCTGGCGTCAGGCTATACCGACTATTTTGAGTGCATGATGATCCCCTTGATGCCGGGAGAACTGCACGGCGCCGTCGTGCTTCGCTTTGAAGACGCAGTCGGCAACATCACGGAGATGCGCAACGAGTTTGTCATGAATGTAAACGAGCCGTTCTTCCCGGAATTTCCGGGAGGAGAATTTCCGGGCATGGAGATATGGGGCCCGGAAGATGAGCAAGGCGGCGGCGGTTGGTTTGGCCTGCCGTGGTGGATCATAATCGCGGGCGGATGCGGGATACTTGCCGTCGCGGCGGTGATAATCGTGCTGGCGCGGCGCAGTAAAATAAAGAAACGGAAGTTTTTAGAGGACGACGACCTCGACGATGACGGCTGAGACAGGGACGAGCCGGACAATGAAGACAACGGTAGGGACGATTGATGAGATTCTTTGACATAATACGCTTCGCCGTCCGGAACTTCTTCCGGAGAAAGGCGCGCAGCCTGCTGACCATTCTGGGCGTCGTCATTGGCACGATGTCGGTAGTTATTATGCTGTCTATCAGCGAAGCCCTTGACGTCGGCACTGTCAAACAGATAGAGCAGTGGGGCAGCCTGACGGAGATAAGCGTATACAGCAGTTGGGGCGACGACTTCGCTCCAAAACTGACCGACGACCTTGTGGCGCGCATAAACGCCATGGAGAATGTCGTCGCGGTCATGCCTATCCGGTCGATGTTCATACGGCTGACAAAGGGGCGCATGGAAACCTGGGCGCAGCTTATCTCTGTCGATACCTCCGCTTTGCCGCATTTCGGGCAGGAACTGGAAATGGGGCGCTTCATGGAGCAGGACGGCAGTTACGAAGTCGTCATGGGGTATGAGCTTCCGTTCAACTTCAACAATCCGGGGCGATGGGAATATAATCCGGCTTACGACTACGACTGGGAAAACCAGACATACACTGTTAATCCGCTGCCATTCGACCCGATCGAAGCCACGAACATCAGGCTTATGCCAAACGTTTACACGGAACCCGGCGAACCCAGGCCGAGACAGTTCCGGATACAAACCGTGGGGGTTTTGCAGTGGCAGATGAACAACTGGCAGTTCAACAGCGGCATACTCATGGACAGCGCGGCTTTTGACAAGCTGGAAAAGGAACTGAACAAAGCGCAGGGCGGCGGGAGCGGGAGCGGCGGAGGCATGGGCGTCAGCGTCATGTACTCATCGGGCCCGGTACGGGCCAGTGTGTCGAGCGGCATGTCGTCTTCCCAGAGCAGGGATCAGGAGCAGGATAAGTACGAAAACCTCACCGTGAAAGTCAACGACATGAACAATGTCATGGACGTTCAAAACGAGCTTCAGGAATGGGGTTTGCAGGCCTGGAGCAACATGGACTCGCTGGAGCGTACCAGGGAGCAGTTCGCGTTTATTCAAATGATACTCGGCGGAATCGGGCTGGTGGCGTTCCTCGTCGCCGCGCTCGGGATCGCTAATACGATGATAATGTCGACGTATGAGCGCACACGCGAGATAGGCGTAATGAAGGTCATGGGGTGCAAACTGGGAAATATCCTCAGCATGTTCCTTTGCGAATCCGCCATCATCGGGCTGTTCGGCGGGGCGCTTGGCGTCGGACTGTCGCTCGCCGCTTCATATGTGCTCAACACGTTCGTCGACGCCTCATTTTTCGGGTTAAGTTCTTTCGGCGGCGCGCAGTACGACCTTTCCATCATCCCCATATGGCTGATAGGCGCCAGTCTTGTTTTCTCTACGGCCGTCGGGGTCCTGTCGGGGCTGTATCCTTCGGTCCGCGCAATGCGCCTGTCGGCGCTGGAAGCGATAAAGAACGAGTGACGGAGCAAGTTCCGTAGTGTAAAGTGTAAAGTGTAAAACATGATTCCACTGCAACAACTAATGTGAGCTGCGCCCACAACCCAATCAAACCAAAAGATTACCTGCTTGCTCACGCGCCGCTTGGGCGGCGAGTACCGCTTAATAACTTGTTTTTTATTTGTGTTATGCCGACCTAAGCGGTACTAACGTCATCAGACTCGCATCGGAAAGTGTATGCCGGGAAGCTATGAAATCATTCGACGCCGGAGAATATGATATCGCCGTTATTGGCGCGGGGCACGCGGGCGCAGAGGCCGCGCTTGCGGCCGCGCGTCTTGGTATGAAGACTATATGCTTTACCATCAACCTCGACGCCGTCGGAAATATGCCGTGCAATCCTTCTATCGGCGGGACGGGCAAGGGGCATCTTGTCCGCGAACTCGACGCGCTTGGCGGCGAAATGGCAAGATGCGCCGATAAGACGTGCATCCAGTTTCGGATGCTCAACCGGGGCAAGGGGCCCGCGGTGCACTCGCTGCGCGCGCAGGCGGACAGGCGCGAGTATCAGAAAGAAATGAAGCACACGCTCGAGCGGCAGGAGAACCTGACGCTCAGGCAGGCTGAGATCGTCGACGTCGGAGTCGAGAACGCGAGAATCACATGGGTGAAGACGCAGACCGGCGCCGTCTTCCGCTGCCGCGCCGTTATCGTTTGCACCGGGACATATCTGGCGGGGCGTACGATCGTCGGCGAAGCCGTTCAGGATGGCGGCCCAGACGGAATGTTCGCGTCGACTGTCCTTTGCGGGCGGCTGCGCGAGCTTGGACTGACGCTCCAACGTTTCAAGACCGGAACGCCGCCGCGTATCAACTCACGCAGCGTCGATTTTTCTAAAATGGAGATACAGCGGGGCGACGAACCCCCGCCGCCATTTTCTTTTGAAACCGAAGAGCCGCTTGTCAACCGGGCTGTTTGCTGGCTGACATATTCAAACGAGGGCACACATGCGATAGTACGCGAAAATCTTCACAGAAGCCCGATGTACTCGGGCGCCATAGACGGCGTGGGCGCGCGCTACTGCCCCTCGTTTGAGGATAAGGTCGTGCGTTTCGCCGACAAAAAACGTCACCAGCTCTTTGTCGAGCCGATGGGGCTGGGCACGGAAGAACTATATCTGCAGGGGTTTTCTTCGTCTATGCCGGAGGAAGTGCAGCTCAAGATGGTGCGCTCGGTGCGGGGGCTCGAAAACGCGGAGATCATGAGGCCGGCATACGCCATCGAGTATGAATGCGTCGATCCGCTTGAACTCACGCCTACGCTTGAGGCAAAGAAGATTTCCGGACTCTACGGCGCCGGGCAGTTCAACGGGTCGTCCGGCTATGAGGAAGCCGCCGTCCAGGGGTTTGTCGCGGGCGTCAACGCCGCGTTGAAGATAAAAGGCGAGGAGCCGCTTATTATCAAGCGGAGCGACGGGTACATAGGCGCGCTGATCGACGACCTGGTGACGAAGGGCGCGGACGAGCCCTACAGGATGATGACGTCGCGCACCGAGTACAGGCTTCTGCATCGGCAGGACAACGCCGATATCCGAATGTCGGGATTCGGCAACCGCGTGGGGCTGATTTCGGACGAGCGCCACCGGCGCGTGCTGGAAAAGTACAGGCTCGTCGAGTTGGAGATTCAAAGGCTGGAGAAAGAGTTCGTCCCGCCGTCGGACGAGCTTACCCGGCTTCTCGAAGAAAACGGGACGCCCGGGATAAAGACAGGCGTGAGCCTTGCGTCGCTGCTGCGACGCCCGGGAATATCGTACAAAGATATAGCGCCGTTTGACAGAAACGCGCGAACATGCGATATTAGCCAAAATGGCGATTTTCACTCCGCCTGTGAAACGGTCTCGTCCGACACTGCAAGGATGCCATGCGCTATTAGCCAAAATGGCGATTTGCGCACCGGCGACGACGTTGCGCCGTTCGATGAAGCGGAGCATAGTGGTCATAATGACCACTATGCTCCGCGTTTGCGGGATGTCGTGCGCGAGCAGGCGGAGATCGCGATAAAATACGAGGGCTATATAAAGCGTCAGCAGCGTCAGCTCGATGAGTTCTCGCGGCTGGAAAACAGCCTCATCCCCGATGATATCGACTATAACTCACTGCAGGGGCTGCGCATCGAGGCGCGGCAGAAGCTGAGCGCGGTCAGACCGCGCAGCCTCGGTCAAGCCACGCGCATATCCGGCGTTTCACCGGCGGACACAGCCGCGCTGATGATGGTACTGAAGAGTTTGTGACTGTGTTTCCCTTTACTTGCAGGCAAAAAAATGATATTCTGTCACCAGAAATATTCGGGAGTGATTAGTAATGGAAAACGTCGACGCGATCTTGTCACGGGAACTGAAGAACAGATGGGCAAGTCTTGAGCGCATAATGCTCGATCAGGACCTTGACGCCGTCCTGATAGTGGGCAACAGCGTCGTTGGCCCTCCCGCATACGGCTCGTTCCGGTACTTCACCGCCCATAAGGTCTACTTCAGATACCAGGCTATAGTCGCGCGGCCCGGCAAGCCTATGATGGTGTGCGCAAGCTCGGTGCTTCATAAAAGGGCTCTCGGCGTGAGAGGGTTTACGGACATCCGCATAGGCCCCGACATCTTCGGGAGCGTCTTTTCCGAGTTTCGCGAGCGGCCGGTGAAGCGGTTGGGCGTTCTGATGGACATGCTGCCGTCGCTGTGGTATATCGAGCTTGGGAAGCTTAATATGGAGTTTGTCGATATATCCGGGGATATCTACGCGCTCAGAAGGGATCGCAGCGATTTTGAAGTCAGCGCGACACGCGAAAGCGCGAGGATCGCCGACGTCGGGTACAGGGCTGTTTGCGACATGATAACGCCGGGCGTCAGGTTAAGCGACGTCCACGCGGAGCTGGATTATGCTATGAAAATGGCGGGCGCGGAGGAGACGTTTACACTAACGTCATGCGGCAGATTTTCTTTCGAGAACAATCAGCTCCCGTGCATCGGGCCTTTCACATGGCCCGACGACCGCGTTGTCAATGACGGCGACTGCGTGGCGATGGAAATCACGCCGCGTTACATGGGTTACTGGACGCAAATGGTAAGGACAGTCTGCGTCGGCGCGAGAAACGCCGATCTGGAGGCCGCCCACAGGGATCTGCTGAGAACTGTAGAAGCGGCCGTACCGCTGTTCAGGCCCGGCGCGAAGATGGAGGACGTCATGACGTTCATGTGCGGGTTCGGCGAGAAACTCGGATACATTCCCAGATTGCCGTTCGGACACATCGCGAGCGTCGATCTCGACGAAGGATGGCAATACGCAATGGAGAGCGATATAATTCTGAAGCAAAACATGACGCTGATCGTCCATCCGACGCTGGTCACCCCGAAAGTTGACTTCGGGATCTTCTGGGGCGACTCATATCTTGTCACGGAAGACGGCGGCGAATGCCTGACGTCAACCGGCGACGAACTACTGTATTTGTGATTCGCCCGCGTTTGTGATTCGCCCGCGTTTGTGATTCCCCCGCGCTTGTGATTCCCCGCAGCAACTATATTGGCGCGTTATCACTCACTTCATCTGTTCCGGAGGGTCAGCGTATGTTCAGTTCAACTGAAAAAAACAGAAGACTTAAAGCCGCCACAGCGGTCATGGAAGAACACGGCCTTAGCGCGATATATCTTCCGGGGAACAACTCCGTGGGGTTTCACTCGTTTGGCTGCCAGAGATATTTTACGGACAGCCGGGTAGTGTTCTTTATCAGAAGCGTCGTTTTACTCAAAGACAAGGACCCGATCGCCGTCGTCAACGACCTCATGGGTAAACTCAACATTACGCAGTCTTCATTCATAAGCGACGCCGTGATCAACGAAGATCAGGTCGGAGGGGTCATTGAGATACTTCGGACCCACGGTATAGAAAACGGGCGCGTCGGTACTGTCTTTGAAGTCCTGCCCGCATCCTGGCTCATCAGGCTCCGGGAGGAGTTTCCGGACATAGAATTCGACGACGTCTCTGACGAACTGCTGGCTGTCCGTTCAACTAAGAGCGGTGAGGAAATCGAAGTCCTGCGCGCCGGCTCCCGCATTTCGGACGCGGGCTACAAGGCCCTATGCGATTCGGCAAGGCCGGGCGTCTATGAAAACGAAGTCGTAGCGGAGATCGACAAAGCAATGCAGCGGATGGGGGCGGAAGAGAGCTTCGCGCTGATAACATCCGGTAAATTCAGCATCAGGAACAGCCGTTTGCCGACGCTGCATAACTATACCGCTTTCAACAGAAAGATTGAGGCCGGAGACGTCGTCTCGGCCGAGATAACGCCCCGTTACCGGGGCTACTGGACGCAGATCGTGCGCACAGTCTGCGTCGGCGAGAGAAACGAAGACGCCGACGAGATCAGGCGAATCATTATAGGCTCTATCGACGCAGCCAAACCTCTGCTGAAACCGAAAATCCCTGTATGCGACGTCGTGAAAGCGATGCGCGAATACACGGAGGCGGAAGGATACAGGTTCGTCATGCCGCTTGGTCATTTCACCGCTGTAGACCTAAACGAGGGCGACCTCGAGGACGACACCGCGACGCTTCTCGAACCCGGGATGCTGATCGTGCTTCATCCGACTATCATCACAGACGAAATGGATACCAGTATTTTCTGGGGCGAGTCGTATATCATTACCGAAGACGGTTTTGAAGCGCCTATGCAAAACGGCGAACCGATTTTCACCGCGGCGCTGTAGCGGGAGACGCGGAAAATGCGGATAGGCGGCGTCGGGATAGACTCTAAGCTGGCGCTGGCGCCGATGGCGGGCGTCACCGACCAGGCGTTCAGGGCTGTATGCCGCGAGCACGGCGCAGGCTTGGTTTTTACCGAAATGGTCAGCGCAAAGGCTCTTGTGTATCAGGACGGCAAGACGCGCGGCCTGCTCCGGCTGGGGCGCGGCGAACACCCGGCCGGCGCGCAGATATTCGGAAGCGATCCCGCCTGCATGGCTGACGCGGCGGCGCGCGCGGCCGAGATCTCCGGCGCGGATTTTATAGATATCAACATGGGCTGTCCGGTTGGAAAGGTCGTAAAAAGCGGCGACGGATGCGCGCTGATGCGTGACCCTGACAAGGCTATGAAGATTATCGAGGCTGTACGCGGCAATGTGCAATGTCCTGTGACCGTCAAGATACGCAAAGGCTGGGACAAAGGCGCCGCAAACGCCGTTGATTTCGCGAAAATGGCCGAGGCCGCCGGCGCAGCCGCCATAACAGTCCACGGGCGCACAAAGGCTCAAATGTACTCGGGCAAGGCCGACTGGGATATCATCCGGGAAGTGAAAAACGCCGTCGACGTCCCGGTGATAGCAAACGGCGACGTTTTCGGGCCGGAAGACGCCGTGAGGATCCTGAAGTACACAGGCGCCGACATGGCGATGATCGGCCGGGGGGCGCTCGGCAACCCCTGGATTTTTCAACAGGCGGCGGCTTTACTCGACGGCGTTCCTGTGCCGCCGCTCCCGTCGGTCGGAGAGCGCGCGGAAACGGCAATGCGGCAGTTCGAGCTGGCTGCCGAACTCAAAGGCGAGCGGGTCGCCTGCCTTGAATCGCGGCGGCATTACGCCTGGTATCTTCGGGGCGTCCCGTATTCCGGATATTTCAAAGCTCAGATATCAAAAGCCTCGACGCTGGACGATTTACGCGCGATCACGCAAGGTATTAAACGGGAGCTGTAGCGGCGAAGCGATCGCCTTGCTCCTAAACGGGAGTTTTATGCGAAGGAAGTGATGGTTTGACTTCGGAGGAAGAACTGAAAGCAATAAAGAAAGTCCTGGACGGCGACAGAAACGCGTTTGAGGAACTGGTTCTTGCGAACCAGACAAACGTGTATAACCTCGCGCTGAAAATGACCGGAAATACCGAAGACGCCCTTGATATTTCGCAGGAGGCGCTGCTCAAAGCTTACAGACAGCTCCCCGGTTTTCGCGGCGACAGCAGGTTTTCCGTTTGGCTGTACAGGTTGACCTACAACCTGTGCATAGATTTCTTGCGTAAAAAACAGCGAAGGCCGGAGACTTCGCTTACATACCAGGACGACGATGTGACCCGCGATATAGAGATACCGGACGTCCGTCATCTTCCGGAAGACGACGTCATCCGCCGCGAAACGCGCATGGCGATCAGAGACAGTATCGACGAACTCGGAGCAAGCCATCGCGAGATCCTTGTGATGCGCGAAATAACGGGAATGAGCTATATAGATATAGCTTCGGTTCTTGAAATAAGCGCCGGCACGGTGAAATCGCGTCTTGCCCGCGCGCGCGGGCGTTTGGCAAATATTCTTTTGGAAAAAGGAACTTTTCCCGAAGGAGTACGTCAAAACGAGCGAAAGGAGGCGGCTGAAAATGCGTAACTGTACGGAACTCATGGAACAATTGAGCGCGTATGCAGACGGTGAACTGACAGGTTCCGATAAGGAGCTCATGGAAGATCATCTGAGGTCGTGCGAAAATTGTGCCGCCCTCCTTGGACTGTACCGCGAAATGTCCGCCGCGATAGGCGACTCTTGCGTATCCGCGCCGGAAGCGCTTTACGCCGGCGTGATGAATGAGATACTGACCGGTGAAGCCGTCGGTTCGGGCGATGCAACCGTCAGCGAAGACAGTGAAGCCGTCGGCTCGGGCGATGCAACCGTCAGCGAAGACAGTGAAAACGCCGACGAAGCCGGCGCAACCGTTATTGAGGCCGGTAACGCCGCCGACGCGGATGTTACTGAGGCCAACGACGCCACCAGCGCCGCCGGCGCTGCCGACGACGCTGAAATCGCAAGAAAGCGCAAGGCGCTGCGCGTCATTCTGACAAGATATGTCCCGATAGCCGCGTGCCTTGCCGTGGCGCTTCTCGTATTGCCGCGTTTCCTGAGTTTGAACAAGACCGCCCGGAATGATTACGCTATGCCCGCCGGCGGGGCTTCGTCGGAACTGGCGTTTCAGGTTGACGACGCCGACGGGACGTCCGGAGCGCCTTCCGGCAGTTACGCCGGTAACGGGACCGCTGGATCGCAGCCCGAGACAGCAGTCACCGGCGCATCCCCGGGCGCTCCCGCGCCTGCTCCGGCGCCGGCACCCTCGCATGGCGGCGTAGATGAATCGGGCGGCGGCGATAATACCTCTGCCACCGCAACGCCGGGGAACACGCCCGTAATAACAGTCACCCCGGACGAGCAGCCGGATTCCAATGATGAAGCCGATGACGCCGACTTGAGTAATAACGCGGCAGAATCTGAAGAAAACGCCGACGGCTTTGAAGATGAAGATGAAGAGTTGACGATAGCGTTGGTAACGCCCGGATTTCCGGAAGAGCAGAACGGGTCCCGGGAAGAGGAACAGGACGATTCACAGGAGCGTGAGGATGAAGGACAGCAAAACCAAACGTCGATCCCAACGCCGACGCCAACGCCAACGACCGTTATAAACGGCGAAGAGAACGATTCCGCCTACGAGGATCGTGAACAACCGGGCGGCTCGCTCTTTACAGATGCTATATACGCGATCGTGCAACTAAACGGCGGATTGACAGAGCTGATGGCTTTATACGGGGTCGACCCTGTGGACGGCATGGAAGAATACTATAACGTCCCGATACAAGTCCCGCGTGAGATGGCGGAAATGGTGCTGGATTTCATCCGTGACCTTGACGGGGTCAGCATAACGATCGTGGATGAAAACGGAGGCATCATAGTGTTCATGTACATACCTGATTAGCCCGAGCTGTTGACTAAATCAACTATACAGTCATCCTGACCAATGCCTCCGCAGGATGCAGCGTAAAGGATCTTTATCACCAGGCAGTCGATTTACATCGACTGGATAAATTGCGGGTCGCTCAGGCGGCCCGCATCAGCACTTGTGCCCGCAGTTGGCGCAGAACACGTCCACTCCCGGTATATACGCGCCGCCGCAGTTGGCGCACTGCGCGCCGCCGGTTTCGGGCGTCGGCGCGGCAAAGCTGTACCCGCAGTTGGAACAGAATGTTTCGACTCCCGGCTGGTACGGCTTCTTGCATTGCGGGCATACAGGGCCGGCCTGCGCGTAAACGGGATTCATTTGCGGCATCGGCTGCTGCATCGGTTGCTGCATAGGTTGCTGCATCGGCTGCTGCATCGGCTGTTGCATTGGCTGTTGCATAGGTTGCTGCATCGGCATCGGCTGCACAGGCAACTGCTGCAACGCCCCCAGGTTCGCTCTAAGCATGGCGGTTTCCTCGTCATACCGGCTGGAAACTTCAACGATCTTCGCTTCTTTTTCGGCGATCTGGCTTTTCAGCGATTCGATCTCGATGAAATGCGCTTCATAATCGACGTCGGCATCGCCTGAACCTTTCATTCGGTTTGTGTATACGGCAAGCCCGATTTGGTAGATCTCTGAGCTTACTTTCTGCTTTGCCGCCTGGATCTCGCCTTGCAGCACAGAACACATCGAATTTTTCCTCAGTTCGGTACTCTCGATTTCCTTTTGCAATTGCTTGACCTGATTTGCCATTTCTACATCAGTTCCTTTCATAAAAGGTTAAAACGGGGATGCAGGCGAGGAAGCCTTTGCTTATTTCCAAACAGTATAAACAGTATACCATGATATGGAATACGCGGCAAGACCGTTTGAGAAGCGATAACTTTTTTTGTCCTGTTCGGTATCTCGTATGCGTTCAAGCGAGTCGATGATGATTAGTTTTGTGTCGGGGTAGGCGGCTAAATGGTTGTGCGTTTGCTCAATCAATCCGCTGTTAATCCCAAAGGCGGCGGTCACTAAATGCAGACGCTTTATGTCGGTTTTTTCGGCTTCGATTTTGTTCAGCCGCCCCTGTAACCGCGCCTGATTATCTTCAAGGGCAAGATACAAA
>Ga0082212_10001251_pt1 | contig 37451 bp, 28 predicted proteins | sample TergutNt197P3_FD_71548 | JGI IMG/M metagenome (GOLD analysis project Ga0082212, IMG submission 71548) | Neocapritermes taracua P3 segment gut microbial communities from Petit-Saut dam, French Guiana - Nt197 P3 | ecosystem: Host-associated > Arthropoda: Insects > Digestive system > Gut ...
TTATGATGTGATCACATTATGGTATGTAATTGAGCATTTTAAAGACCCGGGAAAAATCCTTACATTGATAAATAACCTTCTGGAACCCGGAGGAGTCATTGCATTTTCCACCCCTTCGGCGGCGGGAATATCGCGGTATAAGTCCCTGCACAAATTTCTGGAAAACAGCCCTGCAGATCACTGGACTATTGTAGATCCCCGGTATATCAAGAGAATTTTAACCCGATATGGGTTCCAGTTAAAAAAGCGGGTACTTACAGGGCATCATTCAGAACGTTTTCCCCTGTCAAAAATCCTTCCCGGAAGTATAGGAGACCGTATTTTTAATACAATCAGCAAGGTATTTGGTCTAGGCGACACTTTTGAAGGTTATGCTGTTAAAGTGAGGAATTGTGTGCATGTCTAGCAAAAAAAAACGTATTCTAATCCTTGGTGCAGGAGTAATGCAGGGGCCGGCTATTCGCAGCGCACAAGCTATGGGGCATATACCAGTCGTAATAGACGGTGATCCCTATGCCCCAATGGCAGGCAAAGCGGATCTATTTGAAGTGATTGACTTAAAAGATATTCATAAAATAGAAGAATTTGCCCGGAAATTACACCTTGAAGGTGGCATCCACGGTATAATGACAGCAGGAACCGATTTTTCTGCATCTGTGGCTTTTGTTGCTGAGCGCCTTGGCCTCCCCGGAATCTCCTACGAAACCGCTCTTGACGCATCGGATAAAGAAAGGATGCGTCAGCGTTTTAAGGAAGCAGGCCTCCCCTCCCCGGCCTTTACTGTTTTTACCGGAAATACCGCACATAATCTGCCTTTTCCCTTTCCTGTGGTGGTTAAACCGGTGGATAATATGGGTGCACGAGGCTGCCGCAGGGTAGATACCGGGGCAGAACTTAAAGCAGCTATAGAAAACGCCTTGCAGTTTTCCCGTTCGTGCAGGGCAATTGCCGAAGAATACATGGAAGGGCCTGAATTTTCCCTTGACGCCATAATATATAAGGGAGAAGTAACAATCTGCGGCCTTGCAGACCGGCATATATTTTTTCCCCCGTATTTTATAGAAATGGGACATACCATGCCTACAATGTTTGCAGCCAACGATCAGGCCGCCATTATTGATGTATTTATCAGAGGCATAAAAGCTCTGGGAATAGAAAACGGAGCGGCAAAAGGGGATATTAAGCTGACTTCCCGCGGGCCTATGATAGGCGAAATTGCCGCCCGTCTTTCCGGCGGCTATATGTCAGGCTGGACATACCCCTACGCTTCCGGTGTAAACCCTGTCGAAGGGGCCCTATCCGTTGCATTGGGCCAAAAACCTGAAAACCTAAGCCCCAGGAAAAACTGGACCAGCGCTGAACGGGCTTTTATTTCTATCCCCGGCCTTGTTAAATCCATAGAAGGCCTGGAAGACGCCGGGAATATTCAGTATGTAAAAGACCTCTTTCTCCGCACCGGACCGGGACAGCCTATTTTTTTCCCGGAAAACAATGTTACCAAGGCAGGAAATGTCATTACTACTGCCCCGGAAAGACAAGCAGCGGTACAAGCGGCTGAAAAAGCTGCAAAAACTATCCTGATACGGCTTAAAGCCCCACATGAAGCAACCGGGGTCTTCCTGTCTGCACGCGGTGAATTCCCTCCACCGGCATATACCCTGGATTCAGCATTGCAGAAATACCTGAATCAGCTGCCGGAAAGCGTTATTTGCAATAATTTTTCCGGGGAAATTACCTCACAGGAACATAAAGACACAAAGGTTTCCATTATTCCGTTTCCGGGTTTTATGGAATCAGACTTAGTAGATTATCTGGGACGGACTCCGCGGGAAACACTGGAAGCTGTACAAAAACTTACCGGGATTGATCTGACAGGGGTAAAACCCGGCCCGCAGACACCGGTTCTAGGCAGGGAATTCTGGGTATCACTTATCCGGGGGGGATACCAGGGTGCTGTTTATTATATAGACAGTCTGAATATGCCGAAAAAAAATAAGACATGAAAACTAAAAACGGTTTGTTTTTGGCACTACTGATACTATTTACCTTATTGCCAGCCTTTGGCCAGACCGGAAAAAGCTATACAATGGATGAAACGCTAAAGGAATTAGGGGCGATCATCAGCTGGGACCCGTTTTTCAGTTCAGGTGTACTTAATAAGGGCGAAAAGCGGCTTAAATTCTACGCCGGGCTTCCAGGGGAGCAGGGTTTGGCTCTTTTTGACGGCCGCGATGTCCTTTCCGTACCTCTGCCGTATTTTGAAAAAGGATCGCTCCACTTTCCCGCTGCCTTTGTTACAGCAGCCAGGGAAAGTTTTTCCGCCGTTTTACAGGCGCCGCCGGATTCGGCTACCCCGCCGGTACCATATAACGAAAACCGTTTCCGCATTGCCGCAATAATTGTAGACCCCGGCCATGGCGGAAAGGATCCCGGGGCAATCGGGACTCACACAATAGGGGGAAAAACACTTAAATCGGTGGAAAAAGACATCACCCTGTCGGTATCAAAAAAGCTGGCTGCTTTGCTGACAGGCGCCTATCCGGGGAAAAAAATACTCCTTACCAGAACCGGCGATACCTACCCCAGCCTGGAGGACCGGGTAAATATTGCAAATGCCGTACCGCTTAAGAGCAATGAAGCCATTATTTATATATCTATCCATGCAAATGCTTCATTAAATAAAAATGCCCGCGGCTATGAGGTCTGGTACTTGCCCCCGGAAACCAAAAGGGAGCTATTGGACCGGGATAAACAGGCAGAAAACGCTGAAATTGCCCATATTATTAACGATATGCTCCAGTTTGAATTTATCGCAGAAAGTACCCGTATGGGCCGTTTTATACTAGCCCACTTCGAGAAAATGCTGGGTAAAAACATCCCCTCACGCGGGCTTAAGGCAGAAAACTGGTATGTGGTGCGAAACGCACGCATGCCGGCAATACTTGTAGAACTTGGTTTTGTATCCAACATAGAAGATGCCAGACTTATGGCAGACGAAGCATACTTGAAATTGTTTTCCGAAGCGTTATATAAAGGAATTGCCGATTTCGTAGCGGAATTTGAACAATCCGGGGGGTATACAGCCCCATAGCGCCGGATCCGCACAATTGGGGGTTTCTTGGTTTATTTTACGCAAATACGCCGCCTCGCATACCTTATGGTATTAATTGTTTTTGCCATTATCGAAATGGGGCGATCAGGCCTTTCCAGGCGCACTTTTGAATTTTTTACCTTTGACAATAGCAGCTCTGTTGTGGAAGACCGTATGCTGCATAAAGCCCCTGTTTTGGAAGATGATATTAAAAACTATGTTAATGAGTTGATTTTAGGCCCTGTTTCGCTCGATTATGCCCCGCTTTTAACCAAGGGTACTAAACTCCGCTCTTTTATGTACCGGGACAGGGTTGTATATGCCGATTTTTCAAAAGAAGCAGCTTTACATGTTCAGGGAGGACAACCCCTTTTTGACAGTTTTATAACCCTTAACCAGGGGATCAGACGGAATTTTAACGACGTTTTAGAGGTAAAACTCTTTGTAAACGGAAATGAAGTATTTTTCGGCGAATTTTCTCAATTCTTTAGCAAAGAATAAAAAAAACTGCCGATAAGTAATTGACAATTAATTTGAGATCATATATCATTATATGCATCTCTATCTTTATACTTGGTTATGTAAAGGAGCTGTGAATGAAACGGATATTCATTCTTTTAGCCGTCATGCTGTTGACGGTAGGATTGTTTGCAGACGAGGCCATCCTAATTGACTTTACCAAACTTGGAGCCGATATTATTCCTGCTCCGCAACAGGAAGGGCAAGAACAGCAAATGACCCAAAATCGGGCTACAATAATGGACTATGGCGCTGTAGCAGGGGCCAGCTTTACCGATGAACAAAAAAGGGTAATGAAGACCTCTCTTGCCATCAAGAATTGGACGGTAAGGCTCAATTCGTCAGCAAGAACCATAAACCGTGAAGTTCTTACCTATGCTGATGAAGCCCAGTCGAAGCAATTTGGTACTGTTTTGGGTGTAAGGATCAACTTCCCCGTAGAACCATGGAATTCCAATGCATTTATCAGGCCCCCTTTCGAAATTCCTGCCTATGAACCTGCTGCAACAATAGATGACGAAGGGAATATTTCCGAATCTAACGGCAATGTCATGGCACTTTCACGGTTTGAAGGGCCGGACGAAAGCGGAAGCGGCAAACCTGATTTTGGTTATGGCGTTGTTAAAAATGTTGGGACCATTAAATCCGTAGGCGTTAATGTATACGGGCTTCAGTTCCCCCACGGCCTTTCGATTATCTTAATTGACAGCGAAGGCACTGAAAAAATCTTCCATGTAGATTACCTTAACTTTGACGGCTGGGCCGAACTGGTATGGAATAATCCGGCCTATGTACAGGAAGTGCGGAACCGTGAACTCAGGCTTGTTCCCCTGTATCCTACAGCGACACCCTTTGTTAAATTTGGCGGTTTCTTAATCAAGAGAGACGCCGATAAAGCAGGCGGAGATTTTGTCGGCTACTTTAAGGATGTTAAAATTATTTACGACAAAGCAGTCCTTGACACTGACAGGGATATAGACGATGAAGGCCTCTGGCACATTATCTCGGATCGTGAAACTGCCAAGAAAAAGTGGGAAATGAGCCGCTTTGGTCAGCAGCAAATTCTCCGTTATCTGGAACAGCAGAAACAGGCTACAGAGTCTTCTTTTACTCCTTCTTCGGCACAGGGTGGCGGCGGCGCAGCCAACTAAACGGCTAAAATCCAAATGCAAAACCACTGGTTTTGCATTTAGCAGTGCAGTCTTTCAGTAAATTGCTGAAAAACTGGAGTTAATAAAGAAAAAGCTGTCTGAGATTTCAGACAGCTTTTTTTACACTATCAATGTAAAAGTACTCACATGGCATTTGAACTATTATCCCAGGCTCAAATAAAAAGTATTTACGAAAAAACACAAACCGCCAGAGATCATATTACCAGAGAGCTTACCGGGGCTGTTGAAAAAGCAGTTCATATACTTCATTCCCGGCCTATGGTTACGGGCAGGCCAAAAGAATTTGAAAGCTACTATAAAAAATATCTGAAATTAATTAAGGAAAGTCCCGGCGCAGGGCCGGTTATTACTGATATAGTTGCGCTTAGGGTAATTTGTCCTTTTTTGGAAGACCAGATAGCCGTGGAAAAACTAATCCGTGAGCAGTTTGACGTAATTGAGCTGGACAGAAAGGGTGCTCATTTTAGTTTTAAGGAATTTGGTTATGAATCGGTACATCTTTTAATTAAAATTCCCGCAGCATTAACGGAAAAATACGGGGATTGCGGTACAAATGCGGCAGAAGTCCAAATAAGAACGATTTTACAGGATGCATGGGCAGAAGTAGAGCATGAACTGGTCTATAAAAATGAATTTACCCCTTTTGACGACCCCATGAAGCGACGTCTTGCCGCAGTAAATGCCAGCTTGTCTCTGGCAGACAGTATTTTCCAGGAAATCCGCACCTACCAGCAGCAGCTAAACAGCCAGTTGGGAAAAAGAAGGGAATCGTTCTACAGGAAAATTGAAGAAGCAACAGACGGCCTCCTTTTTAGCGGGGAGCGGGATGCCGAAAGACCCGCCCAGGAGGAGGAGCCCCTTGTTGTGGACGAACAGGCCACAGTGGATGACCTGCTTCTAACGGCCCTGTATGCACATAACAAAAACCGGTTTACCGAGGCAATTGCCTATTATACCCGTATTCTGGAAATAAAAGCCGACCCTAAAATCTGTACGATGATCTACAAGCACCGCGGCATGGCCTATTTTGCCCAATCCCGGTATGTGGAAGCTATTGCCGATTTCGGCAAATCCCTGGAATATGACGAAAAATCCTACAAATCCGCCTATTACCGGGGGGTGGTAAAGTCCGTGCTCCGGCAGTACCAGGGTGCGATAGAAGATTTTACCCTGTCGCTGGATATAAACCCGTACCAGCCTTTTACCCTCTACCGCCGCGGTCAGGCATACTACCACCTGGAAGACTACCCCGCCGCCCTTGCAGACTGCGAGGCTTCCCTTGCCCTGTACCCGGAATCTGCCAGCACCCAAAAGTTCCGCTCCATGCTGTTTGACAAGCTCAAGATGGCAGGGTAAATGCAGCCTTTTAATAAGATCTAAGGTTTTTTTTAAACTGAAGATACAAAAAATATTTAGCAATAAAATACTTGCACTTTTTTATATGCCCCGCTATACTTTAGAAAATGCACAAATAAAATTTTTAATGCAAGGAGAAAAATGATGAAAAAACTTGTACTGATACTGGCTGTCTTAATTCTGGCTGCCGGCATCTGTTTTGCCCAGGAAGATGATTATGAAGAAACCGTCTCCAATGAGAAACAAAAAATTGACAGGATCAACCTCGAAGTTTCTATCGGCGTCCCTGTCCACTGGACTACTAGTAAAGTTACGCATAATTTCTATGATGATCCTCCAGATATGGACAGGACGGTAACTTCCAGCACATCCATCGGCCTTGCCTTAAACTTTAACTTTAGCAGTAAGTTTGGTTTCCTTATCGATTTTGACGTCTTTGTAGGCTCGGACGTAATGGGCCATACCGGAACAAATTCTTTCTCCTCTTCACTCTTTGGGATAAACGCCCTTGCCGGACCGGTAATTTACCTGTATAACAGCTCCTTCCTACGCGTACCCCTGGCCCTGGGACTCCACGTTTACTACTGGAGTTCTGACCACTGGGATTTTCTGTTAGATAATGAGAATTGGATAAATACCAAGGATTTTCAGATGGGTCCCGGCCTTTACCTTGGAATCCAGTTCCACTTTAACGACAGGGTGTATATGTTCAGCAGGACCAATGTTGCCGTGGACCTGTTCCGCAGCCATAAGGTAAGAGCTTTTGATGGTACCGATGAATTAAATAAATCCCATTCCGGGTTTGAAGTTGGCTGGATGGTAAAACCAACCCTCGGCGTTGGGGTAAAATTCTAAGTAATTTTGCTGATTACTGCAAAGGGCTTCCCGGTGGAGGCCCTTTTTTTTATAAAACGCTTTTAACCCCTTAATACAAGCGATCTATTTCCTCAAGCCTTATGTAAAGTGCAGGGGTTTGATAACAGTTATTCCCCCTGTATATTAATAAAGGAGACTTTATGGGAAAAACAAAAACCCGGAAGCCACAAAAAGGGCTTGTATTCGATGATGTCTGGGCCATGTTTCAGGAGACAGACCGCATCGTAAAAGAAACAGCCCGGCGACAGGAAGAGACAGACCGGCAAATGAAGGAGACAGACCGGAAAATCAGTAAACTGGGAAGCCGTATTGGGCAGCTTATTGAGCATTTTGCTGCTTCCAATATTACTGAAAAATTCAGGACATTTGGATACCATTTTACCCAGATATCGCGGAACCATAGTATAGAAGACGAGCAGGGACAATTTCTGGCAGAAATTGATTTATTGCTGGAAAACGGGGACTGCGCCATGGTAGTTGAAGTAAAATCACTACTAACACGTACTGATGTAAAAGAACATAAAAAACGGCTTGAAACATTCAGAACCTATTCGGATAAACGCAACGACAAAAGGAGATTTGCAGGGGCAATGGCAGCAGCACTGATAAATAAAGATGCCCGCATCTATGCGCTGGAAAACGGTATGTATATTGTAGAACAAACAGGCGATACAGTACGGATTGAAGCACCGGAAAAACCCTTGTTTTGGTAAAAGGTACATTGACCAAACAGCTGTATTTTTGTATATTCAGTTCAGTCTTGGCGAATACGAAGTATTCTAACCATGAAAGCATGGAGTTTTGTAAAGCAAAATTTCCAGAAAATTCATGGAGTTTTGCTGTGCAAAACTCAAAACTAAACAAAAAAATAATATTTTTTTGTTTAGTAGGTCTCCATCGTCTAGGGGTTAGGACACGAGGTTTTCATCCTCGCAACGGGGGTTCGATTCCCCCTGGAGATGTCGTAAAAAGAGGGAGTTACCTTTGGTAACTCCCTCTTTTTACTTATGGAGTTTGTTGCACAAACTCCAAGTCAAAATGTAACTTTACCAAAGGCAAAACTACATCCATTAACTTCAATTTATGTGATATATTAACACCATGCCAACCGGATTAAGAGGCCGCGGCCCGGCGCAGCCGATTACAGAAGAAGAAAAAAAGAACATTCCAAAACTCACCCGGGCATTGGTAAAAAGGGTTTTCGGCTATCTGCTGCCATACTGGTCAAGACTGGTGTTTGTGGTGGTCTGCATATTCGCCTCATCATGGCTTTCGCTGATGCCTTCGCTTCTTTTGGGCAGGATAGTTGACGAAGGATTAATTGGCGGTAATCTGGGTATGCTTATAAAGCTGATTGCAGTATCCTTTGGCGTGCTGGTGCTGTCTAACCTTCTTTCGGTATTTGAAACCTGGCTTAATGTCTGGGTTGCACAGCACATAACCTTTGACATGCGTAATAAAATGTTCAGGCATCTGCTCCACATGTCCCACAGATTTTTCAGTTCCAGCAGGCAGGGTGAGGTAATTACAAGAATGACTTCCGACATTGCAGGCGTGCAGACGGTAATTTCCGGCACGCTTACGGAGCTTATCAGGAACCTTATGCTTGTTGTTCTGGCGGTAACTGCCATGTACCAAAAAAACTGGATTCTGGCCACATCCGGGATCCTGCTCGTGCCGCTGCTCATACTCCCCACAAAACGGGTCGGCAAAAAGAGATGGGATATTACCTATCAGGCACAGGCAAAAAATGATGAAATAAACCAGATACTCTCCGAGACTTTAAGTGTTTCCGGTCAAATGCTGGTTAAACTCTTTACAATGGAAAATTCGGAATACAGCAAATACGAAAAAGTTAATGGCGACATGACCAGACTGAATATAAAAGAGAGGATGGCAGGACGCTGGTTCAGGGCAACGCTTGGGATACTGACAAGTACGGGGCCCATGGTTATTTACCTTGCAGGCGGCCTGCTTTTGCTGAAATACGGCAATACTAACCTGACGGTCGGGAGCATAACGGTAATGGTAGCGCTTCTGGAAAGACTGTACAGGCCGGTAAACATGCTCCTTAACATGCAGGTTGACGTTGTCAGATCAATGGCGATATTCTCCCGCATATTCGAATACTACGATATGCCGCTGGAAATAGAAAACAGGCCCGGCGCTGTATTGCCCAGAAGTATGGATGGCCTTATCGAATACAAAAACGTATGTTTCCACTACAATGAAGATACTCCCCTGCTCCGTGATATTAGCTTTACCGTTAAGCCGGGACACTCGGTAGCAATTGTTGGCCCGTCAGGATCAGGTAAATCAACCATAATAAATTTACTGCCGCGTTTATTTGACATTATAAGCGGAGAAATACTGCTAGACGGACGCGATATACGGGATCTTGACCTGTTCTGGCTGCGTTCCAATATTGGAATTGTAACGCAGGATACTTATCTTTTTAACGGTACGATAAGGGAGAATTTATTATATGCTGCACCCGGCGCCGCTGAAGAAAGTATAATTAAAGCATGCAAGGAAGCAAATATTCATGATTTTATCGTATCGCTTCCCGGCGGCTATGAAACAGAAGTAGGAAACCGGGGCATAAAGCTGTCCGGCGGTGAGCGGCAGCGGCTGTCGATAGCGCGGGTAATACTTAAAAACCCCGGTCTTGTTATACTGGACGAAGCAACAAGCGCTCTCGACTCTATATCAGAGAACCTGATTCAGGGCGCAATAGAGCCATTGCTTAAGGGTAAAACCAGCATTGTTATAGCACACAGACTTAGTACAATAATGGCATGCGATGAAATTCTGGTTGTATCCGGCGGCACTCTGGCGGAACGGGGCAGCCATGAAGAACTTTTAGGATATAACGGTGTGTACCGCGAGTTCTATGAAACACAGTTCAGGCGGGCACTGGAAGATGCAGAACACCGGTAGTTGAAATTATTTATTCCAGTTTATCCCGCGCTTTCCGTGGCAAAGCAGCTGCCTTGCCACGGAAAAACTTATTTATGGTAAATGCAAAGTGGTACCGGGCGCCTGCAAAACAAGCGCCGCAGCATTATTTCCTGCAAGGCCGCACTGCTCCGGACCTTCGCCCCGCAGCCATGAAGAAATAAAACCAGCGGCAAAGGCATCGCCTGCCCCGGTACTTTCTGCAGCCTGAACCGGTTTTGCCTGTACACGGTAAACCCTGCCGCCGGAAAAAACCGCAGCTCCGCGCTCAGCCTGTTTTACAGCAATAATAATAGAAGAACTCATACTTGCTTCCAAAAAAAAGAGCTCCCAAGTGGTTCCCGAAGATTTTTCATGCGTACCCAGAATTGCAGCACAAGCCTCCGCTTCTGTTTCGTTAAAAAAAAGCATAAGGGGAAAATTGCTTTGCCGCTTATTTAAGTCCCGGAAAAGAGAGTTTCCCTGTTTAACAAGCGTTGCCTGCAGAGCCGCAATTTCCGCTGTCCCCGGATCAATAGCCAAAGCAAGAGAGGATTTTTCCGCCAGTTCCAAAATAGCCTTAACAAGAGGTTCCCTGTCCAGCAAAAAGCCTTCCAGAAAAAGTACCCGTGGAATAGTTTTTCGGGCAAACACCGCTTTATCAATATCTTCGGCATCCAGCTCCAAAGCTGCCGAAGCCGAAGCAATAATGCGCCGGGAACTATCTGTTTTGGAGGTTTTGCTTTTAAGGCAGATAAATAGTCCAGTGGGTGTTTTTTTACGGGCAAGCTGTACATGAACCCCGGATCGCATAAGTTCTTTTTCAAAAAGAAGTCCAAAGGGATCGCTGCCGGCGGCTCCGATAAACGTTGCTGGTACTCCCAAATGCGATGCGATTTTTGCCGTGTTGGCAGCGCCGCCACCGCTTGTTGTTACCTTATCAGGCGGCAATGCCTTAAAGACAGCCTCCGCCGTTTTATAATCTACATGCTGAACAGAATTCGCCATTGTGTTCCAAAAATCCGCAGGGACTTCTGCAAACACATCTACCATGGCATTGCCAATACAAATGAGCCGGATGTTTTTATTACTTCTCACTTAGGAGTAGCAATTATTTCTTTTAATTCAGGCTGTTTTTCCAGTTCAGCTTTAAGACCTTCCGCCCTTCCTTTATTTACAAAATCCTTGCTTTGGAATGAATAGGTAAAATTCGTGTGGACATCGTACTTACCTGCCATCAGGGCGTATGCATCTTCTGTCATTACAAGTTCTTCATCGGTTGGGATTATATAAACAGGAATTTTCGATTCGCTTTTACTGATGATCGTTTCGGTATTCCTTGTATGAGACATTTCATTTTTCTTTGGATCGTAAACAATACCAATGCCCTCAAGCCCATTAAGTATCTTATCCCGCATCCAGAACGCAAATTCCCCCACCCCGGCAGTAAAGACAAGGGCATCTACTCTGCCAAGTATTGCCTGGTAAGCACCAATATATTTTTTAACCCTATGTGCCTCTATATCCTGGGCAAGAAGAGCCTGCTTGTCCCCATCGAGTTTAGCTTTTTGTATATCCCGGCGGTCAGTGAATTTGCCGGTAATCCCAAAGAGGCCGCTCTTTTTATTCAGGGCGCTTTCTACTTCGGCAGCGCTCATGCCGGTTTTATTCATCATATAAGATGTTATTGCCGGATCTATATCGCCGGAGCGGGTTCCCATAACAAGCCCTTCAAGCGGGGTAAGCCCCATGGAGGTATCGAAAGAACAGCCGTTTTTAACAGCATTAATCGAGGCGCCATTTCCCAAATGGCAGATAATTAAATTGGTCTCAAAGGGATCTTTTCCCAGCAGTACTGCCGCACGTTTTGCTGTATAAAGAAAACTTGTTCCATGAAAACCATAACGGCGTACAGAATATTTCTCGTACCATTCATAGGGCGCCGCATAGAGGAACGATTCAGGCGGCATGGTCTGGTGCCAGGCGGTATCCATAATTGCACAGTGGGGTACATTTGGCAGCACTTTTTTTGCAGCTTCAATACCCATAATAATGGCAGGGGTATGAAGCGGACTCATGTCTTTTAATTCCCTAAAAGCATCCATGGCTGCATCATCTACAATAACGCTCTTGGTAAATTTATTGCCGCCATGAACAGTACGGTGTCCTACAGCGCCTATCATGGACATATTGGAAATACACCCCGTTTCCTTACTGGTAAGGGTTTTAATAATTAGATCTACAGCATCAAGGTGTGTAGGGCAATCATGATTTAGTGTTATTTCTTCCTTGCCTTTAAGCCTGTGATTGATAAAAGAACCGTTTAGGGTTACTTTTTCTACAATCCCGACAGCCAGCACATCTTTGGCTTCCCAGTCGTAAACCTGATATTTTGCAGAAGATGATCCGCAGTTAAGTGTTAAAATGACCATAAAACATCCTTTTCCAGAGGGTAACAGTACAGATTTTCGCCCGTTGTGTCTGACCGCTGACTGCAATCATTCCCGGCGGAATATTCTTTACTTTCATTGAGTGTAGCACTTGATAATATAATCCGCAATACGCAAAACTTCTTCAAAATCGCCGTTTAAAAGATGTTCGGACATTTCGCCCAGCAGTCCTCTGGCCTCACCGGGCCATGCCCTCTGCCGCAGTCCGGCTATCGCATTCTTTGCGGTCTTTTTGTCATACCCCTTGCAGGCCTCTTTTATGGCTTCCAGCTTCTCTTTCAAATATACCCGGGCTTCCTGTGAAATTTCATCTATTGTATCATCAGGTCCCCCTGCTTCCCGGGGAGACAGTTTATCTGTTAATTTCCGCAGCTTATCCAGAAAATCCGGCGTCTCGGTTTTTATTATACCGGTTTCCTTCCCGCGTCCGGCTTCTTCAAGTTTATGTGCAACATCAGATAGCGCCTGCTCCCCGATGTTTGCAAGCGCACTCTTCATCGCATGGACGAAAATCGTATAGAGCCGGATGTCCTCCTCTTCATACGTCCCTCCATTTAACACCCCATTCAGCGATGCTATCGCCTTCCGTGCATCCCTGGCAAATATCTCAGCCAGTTGCGGGTTTATCGCAGTTGAATTCTCTCCCTTTACTGTTTCCTTACCCTGGCTCTCCTGCATTGCCGCCTCTATCACTTCTGCCGGCTGTTTGTCCCTTACAAACTTCTTTAACGTTGCATTCAGCTGCCTCACGTCAATCGGCTTGGAGATAAACCCGTCAAATCCGTTCTCCAGGAATATCTCCGACTGTCCTACAACTGCATTCGCCGTCAGCGCCACTATAGGCTGCGTATACCCAAGCTCCCGTATGTTCTTTACTGTCTCTATCCCGTCCATCTTCGGCATCATGTGATCCATAAAAACAATGTCGTAGATATTTCCGCCCTTAATTTTCGCTATCGCATCAAAACCGCTCATCACAGTTTCTACCTTAATCCCGTACGGTACCATAAGCCCTTTGGCTACATACAGATTCGACTCCACATCGTCTACTACCAATACACTCCCATACGGCATCGGCTCGAATACAACCTGCGCCCGCCTTATCTGCTTATCCCCGCTTGCCTGGAATTTCTCCAGGCTCTCGGCTACATCTTTTCCCAATACTCCGGCGCCTACATCTTTTTGCGGCAGCCGTATCGTAAACACTGAGCCACGGCCCGGTTCGCTTTCTACAATTATCTCCCCTTCCATCAACTGCACTAAATTCCGCGTTATACTCATCCCCAGGCCGGTTCCCTGCGTTGTCCTGTTTGCTTCCATGTTAAAACGCGAATATTCTTCAAACAGCTTGTTAACCTGATCCTTTGTCATCCCCTGCCCTGTGTCGCTGACCCGGAAAACAAGTGTAATATTGTTTTTTGTTTCTTTCGCATTTCCCCTGGCTCCCTCCTCCGCAGACACAAGCATTTTTACCACACCTTCGTCAGTGTATTTAAACGAGTTGGACAGTATATTATTCAATATCTGCTTAATCCGAAGCTCGTCCCCGTATAGTTCAGACGGCGTGTCAACATCTACCGACAACTGGAATTCTATCGGTTTGCTGCCTATCCTCATCATGTTTAGTGTTACCGTATCGTTCACCAGGCTTGCAATGCTATATTCGGCAGGTATCAACTCCAGTTTCCCGGCCTCGATTTTTGACAGATCCAGTATGTCATTGATGATATTCAGCAGCAGGCCCCCTGAATGGTGGATCTTGTCCAATGCTTCCTTTATTTTTGGCGCAAGTGTATCGTCCTGCAGCTGGATCTCCGCTATACCAAGAATTGCGTTCATCGGCGTCCGTATCTCATGGCTCATGTTGGCCAAAAATGCGGATTTCGCTACCGATGCTGCTTTTGCCGCCTCAAGAGCTTCCTGCAATAATTCATCTTGCCGCTTTTTGTGCGTTACATCCCTGCTGGCCTGGAATAGTACTGTCGATCCGTCTACCCACTTGATTATAGACGCCGTGCCCCCCAGGTACACGTTTAGCACATCGTCCCATACATACTCAAAATCTTTGGTTGGATATATATGCTTTAGGGGAAAGAGTTCCGAAAGCTGGCAGAAGGCGCACGGCGCGTCTTTGTTCCTGGTAGCTTTGTAGCATTTTTGGTTGATAGATTTTTCCTTGTCTATACCAAACCTGTCTGCAAGGCGCTTGTTTATGTAAAGCAGGTTATTTTCCATATCCGAAACGCATATCATCGAATCCATGTTGTCCATGATGGTCATGGTTTTATTATGTTCCGATATCTTGTCAACCATATCGCCTATGCAGTTTGAAAGTGCTCCCAGCTCGTCCTTCCTGTCGCTCCGTACAGGGTAGAACAGGTCCCCGTTTGTAATTTCAAGTACTGCCGTTTCCAGCGCAGAGATGGGCCTATTAATGCCGCCAACCATAAAAACAAGGGCAAAGGCAGAGCATAAGATAAAGGCGACAATCATGCCAAAGATAAGGTTTATGGTATGATCCGTACTGTCAGTTGTTTCCAGGGCTTTTCTCCTGGTTGAAAAAAAGATTAAATCGCGAAGGTTCTGCAGTTTGTCGCTTATGTCATTTCCAAGTGGAATGGCTTCCTCATACATCCGAACCATCTCCTGCCTGTCCAAATCCTCCACGGCGGTCATTATTTTACCGGTAATTTCCGCATAGCCGTTAAATAAATCTTCTATTCCGTTTATCATAGTCAAACGCTGCCGCTTTTCCGATTCAACAATTTCCTGATCTGATTCTATTGCCCTGCGGAAACCGTCCAGATTTTCTCTAAACGAAATGATACTTTTTTCATAATCCAGAAGTATCCTGTAAACCATGTTTTCTACACCATTGGTTTCTACCAGATACCCTCTGGAAAGGTTAGCATAACGTACCTTGTAAATATCGATAATTGCATCTGTTATCTGGATTTGTCTCCCCAGATAAGCATCAATCAGGTTTTGATTATTTTTACTGATGACGGATATCCTTACAACGGTAAATACAGCAAAACCTGTCATGATAAGGGTAAGTAGCCCAAACAGGATTAAAAGTTTGCTTCGGATTTTAATATTATTAAACCATTTCATATCAGCCGCCTTTTTCATTTTCAGTGAACGCTTTGCCTGTCCCGGTATCGTCTACAGTAAAATCATTTTTTTGCAAATTATTATCCCGCTAAATAATTATTTATTAGATCCAGAAGAACCGGCGCAGAAAACGGTTTTATAATAAAATCTGCAGCTCCCAGTTCTTTGCCATGGGCTTTATTGGCATCGTCTGCTGTTGCTGTCATAAATATAACAGGGATATTTTTGTACGGCCCGGCGGCCTTTAGCTGCTTTATTGCATCAAAGCCGTCCATACCGGGCATTTCAATGTCCAGCAAAATCAGGTCAGGAGTTACCTTTTCCAGAATTGTAAACATTTTTGCAGCGGAAGCCAGGGTAATTACACGATATTGTTCTTCCAGCGCTTCTTCCGCCATGGAAAGGTTAGTTCCATTGTCATCCACTACGAAAATTGTTTTTTGCATATTTTTACCCTGCGGAAAATTTAAGCCATGCTTCCTGGCAGTTAAGTATAGTATAATTTCTAAAAAGCATCAACCTTTCTTTTTTTTATTGTATTTAATGACATAGCATGATATATTAAGACAGGCAGGCAATGACAAAAAAAATATCTACCATAAATAAAGCAATAATTGCTACACTTCTCACTATCTTTATCATTTTAAATCTGCTAATGGCCCTGTCTGCAAACACAGTATTTAAAAGCAGGATGGAAGTCGGACGGGAAAGGGATGCAGATCAGGCAGGACAAATTGCCTGGAGAATTAAGCATAGTTTTTACAATTTGGTAAACCTGCTTAGTTTGGCAGGACAATCTCTGGCAGAATTAAATTATAATTCGCAGGAAGCAGATACAGTTGTAATTTCAACACTTCTGGAAATGATAAAATTAAACACAAGCGTATACGATGCGTGGATTATTTTTGAAAAAGGCGTTTACCACGAGGATTCTTATTATGTAAAAAGAGAATTCATAAGGGAAAACGGAGTAATAACAGAAATTCCAGAAGGCGATGAAGCCTCTATGGAACAGGAAGTCAGGGATCCCTGGTATAAAATACCCATTACCACAGGGGAAGTGTTTTATGAATACGGGAGTTTTTATGATTACGGCGAAGAATTCGGAGAACTGTACACCGCAACGATTAGTTTTCCAATAATATCCGGCGGTAAAACAATTGGCGTTTGCGGGCTGGACATTGTTTACCAGGATATGTTTGAATCGATAGAATATTTTCAGGATGAACATGAAAATTTGATTTTGCTGCTAAGTGATGATATGACAATTTTACATCCGTACTACGAAGATATTCCGGGTGTTATTGAACGAAAACTAACCAGTTTCTTTCCGTCTGCAAAAACAGATCGCATGCTGGGTGTCCTGAAACTGGAACCCATGTATATAGATGAAATTATGTCGCCGTTTTCCGGTAAAAAATCGCTTGTTACATTACAGAAAATAAATTTTGATATCAGGGGAAAAAGTTATCTGCTCTATTTGTATATGGAAACAGCGCTGAATATATTATACGCCCCGGCACACAGAATTATGGCAATGCTGGCATCAGGATGCTTAATATGCATGATTTTAATTAGCTTTGCCATTTTCTACAATCTGAATATTTTTATTAAGCCTATAAGAAAGCTAACCGGCTATGCGAAACAGATTACCACCGGTAATATCACCGGTGGTGATTTTTCGGAAATTGCCCTAAAAGATACTTCAAATGAAAAAAATGAAATAGCCGTACTGCAACAGGCATTTATAAAAATGGTAAGCACACTGAACGAAACCATAAGCAAAGAAGAAAAACGGGTGGAAGACCGTACTCGTGAATTAACGCTTATGACAAAAGAAGCGGAAGAAGCAAAGGATCGGGCAGAAAAAGCAAGCGAGGCCAAATCCCAGTTTTTGGCAAATATGTCGCACGAAATCCGTACTCCTATGAATGCAATTATTGGCATGTCGGAATTACTGCTGCCAACGGACTTAAGCGAGCGCCAGCTTCAATGCGTAGAAGATATTCATACATCTGCCATGGCGCTGCTGGAAATAATTAACAGCATACTGGATCTTTCCAAAATACAAGCTAACAAACTAACGCTTGTACCGGTACATTATAATTTCAGGGCGCTCATAAACAATATTGATTCAATGGCGCAATTTCTGACCAACACAAAGAATATAGCCTTTAAACTGGATATTCAGGGCGAAATGCCCATGTGTTTGTATGGCGATGATGTACGGCTCAGGCAGATACTTCTTAATATACTGGGAAATTCAATTAAATTTACAGAGAAAGGCTATGTACGGCTGGACATTGCCATAGAAGATACAACTATTAAACTATCGGTTAGCGATACCGGTATGGGCATACAGGAAAAAGATCTGCCTGCTCTTTTTGAGGCGTTCTCGCAAGCTGACATGAAAAAGAACCGTGATAAAAAAGGTACAGGTCTTGGCCTGTCCATTACCAAATCACTTGTAGAAATGATGGACGGTCAAATTACTGTAGAAAGCGTGTACAGCCAGGGTACAACATTCCATGTCGTTATCCCCAAGGTTCCAGGCGATCCGGCACTGATCGCCCATGCCGGCGGAAACGAAGGCATTATATATGCACCGGATGCCAGGATACTGGTTGTTGATGATAATACAATTAATCTGAATGTTGCCCGCGGGCTGCTTGAGCTGTGCAAAATACCGGCAGAAACAGCAAACTCCGGCAGGCAGGCAATAGACAAGGTTACAAAAAACCAGTATGACATTATTTTTATGGATCATATGATGCCCGGGATGGATGGTGTTGAAGCAACCAAAATTATTCGCGAAGCAGGCGTTAATGTGCCGGTTATTGCACTTACAGCCAGCGCAGTCGAAGGTTCCAGGGAATTATTTATGGCAGCCGGCATGAATGATGTCCTTACCAAACCCATTAACAAGACATTGCTCTTTAAAATTCTGGAAGAATACCTTCCCGCAGATAAAATTAACAAAATATCGGAAGAAGAACTTGCAGAAGAAAAACCCGGCGATGACAAAGACAGGGAATTTTGGGATACGATCAGTCAAATCGAAGGGCTTTCCATAAAAATAGGACTGGAAAGGATTTCCGGCCAGAAAGATGTCTATAAAAAATCGTTGAAACTTACAATTGATGAAATTGAAAAATGTGATAAAAATCTGAAAGAATTTCTTGCTGCTGGAGACATGAACAATTTCCGCATAGAAGTACACGGAATAAAAGGTTCGCTGGCAAATATTGGCGTAATGAATCTTTCCGCCCGTGCGTACGAAATGGAAAAAGCCTCCGGCATGGAAGACAAAGCGTTTTGCGCTGACGCCCTGCCGGACTTTCTGGAAGCACTTGGTCGTTTAGGATCATGCCTTGCGGAAATTTTTTCAGCAGAAAGCCAAAACAGCGGCCCAATAACAATACCGCCAGAAATGCCGCCAGTTCTGGAAAAACTAAAAACCGCTCTTGAGAAAAATGATTTTTCTGCCATGGACGATGCAGTAGAATGCCTTGAAGCACTAAACCCGCACGGTGCGCTTAAAGAAGAAATAGATAAAATAAAGGATGCCGTTATGATGATGAACAATGAAACCGCCATGGAAGTTATTAGAGAGTTGTTAAAGTAACCGGTTAATGGTATTCTTCATAAAACCAGTAGTTAATGGTTGTAATTTATACCAGGGGGATATTCAGAATGGATAAAAAAAGAATTCTGGCAATTGATGACAGTATGCAGCAGATAAATACATTTCAGGGAATTTTAACCCCGCAATTTACTTTCCGCGCCGCAAAATCCGCCTCTGAAGCATTAAGTTTCCTGAATTCAAACCAGGTAGATGTTGTCCTTCTTGATATTGAAATGCCAAACATTTCCGGATTTGAATTTCTAAAAGATATAAGAAGAATCCCCAGTTACATCGATGTTCCTGTAATTATTGTCAGCAGTAAATCCGGGAAGGAATTTGACGAACAGGTTAAAAATTCCGGCGTTGCCGATGTATTGCCCAAACCTGTAATTCCTGAAAAACTGATTTCAACCATAGAAAAGCATTTGTCATAAAATGGTGCAGCTGTTAAAAGAGCTTTTTCCTGACAGTATGTTTTAACACCTTTTCCAGTAAATTATCCCCTTAAAACGGTTTTGCCATAAAGTCGCAGGCGCCAAAGCATGGGCAGCCGAAACGTTTTCCGTACATAACAGGATTACGAATTTTGAAGCAAAAGAGCTTGCATTTTTATTAGAATAATGGCAGAATCAAAATAGAAACGAAAGATTAACGTAATACTTTTGAAAGCAACAGAGATGAAGTAGCAAAAATGATTGAAGGTTTAAACGAAAGGGAAAAACTAATCCTCAACAGGCTAAGCAGCGAAGGCTCAATAACTGTTACAGCCATGGCCCGGGAATTGGGACTTTCCGAGGTAACAATCCGGGGAGACCTGAAAACACTGGAGAATCGTGGCTGGCTTAACAGAAAACGGGGAGGGGCCGCCCCAGCCCTGCACCGGCATATTCTGGAACGGCAGCAGTGCCGCCAGGAAGAAAAAAATGCCATTGCCCGGCGGGCGGCGGAACTGGTTCAGGACGGGGATGTTATTATGATAGAGGCAGGCACCACCATAGCCCTGATTGCAAAGTACCTTCAGGGCAGAAGAGATATACACATTGTAACCAATTCTTCCCTGGTTTTTTCCTATGCCCGGCTTAACCCCATGCTTCAAATAACCATGACAGGGGGTGAGTTCCGCAGAACTACTGAATCCCTGGTTGGCCCAATAGCTTTAGATACAATTAGCCGCCTTAATGTACGATTAGCTTTTGTTGGAACCGACGGTTTCAGCCTTGAACGGGGGATAACCACCCATCTGGCAGAAGGGGCAGAAATTGTTAAAGCTATGAAGTCCCATACCATAACTACCGTACTGCTGGCGGATTCCAGCAAATTCGGCAAGACTGGTTTTATCAGCGTTCTCCCTCTTACAGAAATGGATATTATTATCACCGATTTGAACTTACCGGACAACGCTATGGAAAATCTAAAAAGCGCAGGTATACCTGTAGAACGTGTATAAGGAGCGACAATGGCACATGTATTAATTATGCCCCGCCAGGGCAATACCGTTGAATCCTGTATTATTCAGGAATGGAAAGTAAAGGAAAACGATAAGGTTAAGCCGGAAACAACGGTATGCATTGTCGAAACTGACAAGGCAACTTTTGAAGTTCCTGCAGGAGCTGAAGGGATAGTACTTAAAATACTCCACCCTGCCGGTGATGATGTACCGGTACTTCAGTCAATTGCTGTTATCGGTACACCAGGCGAGAATTGGGAAACAGCGTCTCAAAATTCCTTACAGCAAGGCGAGGAGACGCAGAAGACTGCCTCTTATAAAACCAGCACTGATGCACAGGAAAATAAAAAAGATGAACCTGACGATAATCTTCGTACCCCTGCATTCCCGTATGAAACAACAGAAGGAAATGCCGCATCTCCCCGGGCAAAAAATCTTGCCGCCAAAGAAGGAATTCAGCTGACAATACCAGGCACCGGTCCGGGCGGACGGATAATAGAACGTGATATTCTGACTGCCCTGGCAAACCGTGCGCCGCTAACAGCCGCTGCAAAGGCTGCTGTAGCAGAAGGTGCAAAAATTCCCAATACGGGAACCGGTATAGGCGGACGCATTACATCGGCTGACTTAACCGGTGAAACCGGACCGGTTTCAGGTCAGGGCGATATTGCTGCCATTACATGCGAAGGAGGAGTAACTGAAACCCAGATAAAAGGCATCCGAAAAATTATAGCCGGCAGAATGCTTGCCTCACTTTCGGAAACCGCACAGTTTACATTAAATGCCAGCGCCCCCGCAGTACAGCTTCAGGAATTACGGGAAATGTTTAAAAGCAAAAAAGACAGTAAAAACAGCAGCGAAGCCGGGCTTGCAACTATTACCGTAAACGATTTAATTCTTTTTGCCGTATCCAGAATACTTCCCGCTTATCAGTACATGAATGCACATAAAACCGGAGATATATACAGGACATTTGAAAGGGTTCATCTGGGAATGGCTGTTGATACGCCAAGGGGCCTAATGGTACCGGTAATAAAAAACGCATCTTTGCTTTCTCTAAAACAAATATCCGCAGAAGCAAAACGGCTTGCTGCTGTCTGCCAAAACGGTACAGCACAGCCAGATGAACTCAGCGGTTCTACTTTTACCGTAAGCAATCTTGGAAGTTTCGGCATCACCGGATTTACTCCGGTATTAAATACACCGGAAGTAGCCATACTTGGCGTTTGCGGCATTGAACTAAAACCTGTGGAAACTTCCAAAAACGATGAATGCACTTTTTCCTTTGCGCCTCACATCGGTTTTAGCTTAACAATCAATCATCAGGTGGTAGACGGAGCTCCAGCCGCACGTTTTCTTAAGGCGCTGTGTCAGGCTGTAGAGAATATTTATTTACAGCTGGCCGCCGGCTAAACAACTGTGCCGGAATTTAATATTTCACGGAGAAACGAATATGTATGATGTAATTATAATTGGCGGCGGGCCGGGCGGTTACCTGGCTGCCGAACGTCTGGGGCACGCAAAGAAAAAAGTCCTTCTTGTCGAAGAAAAATACCTTGGCGGTACATGTCTTAACGTTGGGTGTATTCCCACCAAGACACTGCTTAATTCGGCAAAGTTGTATGCTCATGCCAGAGAAGGAGAAAAATACGGCGTAAAAGCAGAAAAAGTATCATATGACTGGAAAGTAATTCAAAACTGGAAAGATGAAGTTGTGTCCAAACTCAAAGATGGCATAGCAGGTCAGATGAAAAATTATGGAGTAGAAGTAACACAGGGCAGAGGCGAAATAATTGCCTTTGGAAAAAAACCGGTTGCTGTTAAAGTTACAGCTTCCATAAATACCGAACAAGCAGGACAGGCCATTCTGGTATGCGCTGGTTCTGTTCCTGCTGTTCCTCCAATACCAGGCGTAAAAGACAACCCCAAAGTGCTGGATTCCACGGCACTTCTTTCCGTAACGGCAGTTCCCAAAAAACTCGCTGTTATTGGCGGCGGTGTTATTGGCATAGAATTTGCCGGCCTCTTTTCTTCGCTGGGCGCCGAAGTAACGGTAATAGAAATGATGGACGAAATTGTCCCCTTTATGGACAAGGAACAGGCCCCCCTGCTCCGCCGTGCAATGAAAAATTCTGCCGGAGGAGGAACTGTAGAATTTAAACTTGGCTGCAAGGTCGAAAGCATTCAAGGATCTACAGTAAATTACAGTACAAAAGACGGGACAAAGGAAAGCTGCTCTGCAGATCTGGTTTTAATGGCGGCTGGCCGCAGCCCGGTACTTGATAACTGGGGAGCAAAAGCAGCAGGGGTAGGCATAACGCCAAAGGGAGTAACTGTTGACAACAAAATGCGTACTAATATTCCTGGCATTTGGGCTGCCGGTGATGTAACAGGAAAAAGCCTCCTGGCTCATTCTGCATACCGCATGGCAGAAGTTGCTGTCTCTGATATTCTTGCATACCTTGACGGTACAGCAGAAAGTTCCGGCAACCTTTGGCGAAACAATGCGGTACCCTGGGCAGTATACGGAATTCCCGAAGCGGCCGGTGTTGGAATGACTGAACAGGAAGCAGCGGCTATGGGGATTGCCATTGTTAAGGCAAGCCTGCCCATGCGTGTTTCGGGCCGCTTTGCCGCAGAAAATTCATTTGCCGGCCAGGGAGCAGTAAAAATAATTGCATCTGCAGAGAACGGGTGCATACTCGGCATTCATGCAGTTGGGGCTTACGCATCAGAATTTATTTGGGGGGGTGCAGCGCTTATTGAACAGGAAATGCGTATAGAAGACCTGAAGCAGCTTATTTTCCCGCACCCAACAGTGTGCGAATTAATCAGAGACATAGCGTTTCTTGTTTAAACAGGGCCATACAATGGAGTTGTTCGGAAACCTCAGTTTCCGAACTATATCCGCTTAAAAACGCATTTTTGCAGAGCTTTATGCCCGAAAAAATGCAAGACTTGTGAGGTAAGCAACAGGGTTGTCGAACAAGTCCAATATACTAAGGAGCAAAACAATGCCTAAATCACAGTTAATCGATCCAAAAGAAGTTCGGAAAAGCGAAATCGTTTCCATTCCCGGTATACCAGTGAATCAATACAAGGGCGATATTAAAAAAGAAACAGAGCTGTATGGAAAAGAACGGCTTGTGCGGATTTGGTATGACATGGTAACGATTCGGGAATTTGAATCGATGCTTAATACTTTTAAGACACAAGGAGTTTGGCAGGGAATAGAATACAATCACAAGGGGCCGGCACATCTTTCCATGGGTCAGGAATCAGCTGCGGTTGGCCAATGTATTAATCTTACAACTGATGATTTTATCTTTGGAAGCCACAGGAGCCACGGAGAGATACTTGCAAAATGTTACTCATCTGTCTGGCAGCTTACCCGTAACACAGATGATGAAAAAAAACTGACAGGGATCATGGAAAAGTTTTTAGACGGTGAAACCCTTAAAATTGCAGAAACCATTTCCCATAACGGAATTATAGACCTTGCGGAAAATTTTATTTTATACGGAACCCTTGCGGAAATCTTTGCCCGCCGGGCCGGTTTTAACCGGGGGCTGGGCGGTTCCATGCATGCCTTCTTTACCCCTTTTGGTTCCATGCCCAACAATGCCATAGTTGGCGGTTCTGCAGACATTGCAACCGGAGCGGCTCTTTACAAACGTATAAACAAAAAGCCCGGCATTGTTGCAGCCAATATAGGCGATGGTTCCATGGGCTGCGGCCCTGTTTGGGAAGCAATGACACTGTCAGCAATGGATCAGTACAGAAAGCTCTGGCCAAAAGATGCAGGAGGAGCACCGCCCATACTCTTTAATATTTTTGATAATTTCTACGGCATGGGCGGGCAAACCCGCGGTGAAACAGAAGGTTATGACATTGTCGCCAGGATTGGCGCAGGGGTTAACCCGGAAAACATGCATGCCGAACGGGTTGACGGGTTTAACCCTCTGGCTGTTGCCGAAGCCATTGCCCGGAAAAAACAAATTCTTTTGGAAGGAAGAGGGCCGGTATTGCTGGATGTTATTACCTACCGCTATTCAGGACATTCACCCTCTGATGCTTCCAGCTACAGAACTCCTGAAGAACTAAAACTCTGGCAGGATGCAGATGCCATTGACAGCTATGCTGCATATCTGGTTGAAAACAATCTGGCAAGCAGAGCGGACCTTGACGAACTGCGATCAAAAGTAAACGCAAAGCTCATTGAAGTTGTAAAGCTGGCAACAAATGATAATGTATCACAGAGGCTTGGCGGTGAATTTATTGAATCTGTAATGTACTCCAACACCAAGGCAGAAAAATTGGATTCCAGAAAATCTGAACTTTTACAAAACGTCGCAGAAAACTCCCATGTTAAGGCTCTGACAAACAAGGCCCGGTATGGCATTGACGGGAACGGAAAACCGGTTTCAAAGAACAAGGTTTTCCAATTCCGTGATGCACTCTTTGAAGCAATGGTTCACCGCTATGCGAAAGATCCAACAATGGCTGCCTGGGGTGAAGAAAACAGGGACTGGGGCGGAGCCTTTGCAGTATACCGGGGACTTACAGAATTAATCCCCTATCCCCGGCTCTTTAACAGTTCAATTTCCGAAGCAGCAATAGTAGGTGCAGGAGTTGGCTATGCTTTATGCGGAGGGCGGGCTGTTGTAGAGCTTATGTACTGCGACTTTTTGGGCCGTGCCGGAGATGAAGTGTTTAACCAGGCTTCCAAATGGCAGTCAATGTCTGCAGGATTGCTAAAAATGCCGCTGGTAATCCGTGTTTCGGTTGGCAATAAATACGGCGCCCAGCATAGTCAGGACTGGTCGGCTATTCCTGCCTGCATTCCCGGCCTTAAAGTTTACTTTCCCGCTACACCATACGATGCCAAAGCCATGCTCAACATGGCACTTAGCGGAACTGACCCGGTTGTGTTTTTTGAAAGCCAGCTTCTGTACGACATAGGCGAACATTTTGAAAAAAGCGGAGTCCCCGACAGGTACTACGAAATCCCTGAAGGAGAGCCGGCAATACGCCGCAGCGGCAAGGATATTACCATTGCCTCTTTAGGTGCAACACTCTACAAAGCAATCGAAGCGGCAGAAAAACTAAAAACAGATTTTAGCATGGAAGCGGAAGTAATTGACCTCCGGTTTGTAAACCCGCTTAATTATGAGAAGATTGTTGATTCGGTAAAAAAAACCGGCCGTATTGTACTTGTCAGCGATGCTGCAGAGCGGGGTTCATTCCTCCATACCGTGGCAAGCAACATCGGCACTTTTGCCTTTGATTACCTTGACGCCCCGGTTGCTGTTGTAGGAAGCCGCAACTGGATAACCCCCGCGGCAGAAATGGAAGATCTTTACTTCCCTCAAACCAACTGGATCCTTGACGCCATTCACGGACGGGTCCTGCCGCTGCCAGGTTATAAACCGGAATCGGTACAGACTACCTTAGACTTAATGCGGAGAAACAGGCTGGGAGTGTAGAAAAAAACCTAACCTTCGCGTTCTATTAATACCCGTATTGCTTCCACTGCGGTTTTTATGGCTAAACTTGTATCGTGAACGTGGGGGTTGTCCATGCCGGCCTTTTCCCGTTCCTGGTTCCAGACAACATTTAATACACAGCCGGATCTTGCGCCGAGAATCTGGCTTACAATGTATAGTGTGGAGCTTTCCATCTCCGAAGCAAGGCAGCCGGCTTTTATCCAGGCTTCCCATTTGTCTTTTAGTTCATAACCGGAAGGCATACGATCCGGGCTGTGCTGGCCGTAAAATGAATCTTTACATTGCACAACCCCTGCATGCCACGCTGCACCTGTTCTTTTTGCGGCTTCTACCAGGGCATTGGTTATATCCAAATGTGCAACTGCGGGAAATTCTATGGGGACATATTCCCTGGTAGTACCTTCCATGCGGATTGCTCCCGTTGCAATAACAATATCTCCGCCAACAACTGGAAGCGCCATGCCGCCGCAGGTACCGACACGGATAAAATTTTTAATGCCTGTTTTAACTAGTTCTTCAACGGCAATAGCAGTAGACGGCCCGCCCATACCTGTTGACATAACCATTACTGTTTTACCCGAAAGCTCTCCAAGCCAGGTTGTGTATTCACGGTTTTGATGATAAAAACGGGGATTTTCCAGATATTGTGCAATTTTTTCAACACGCCCCGGATCTCCGGGAAGAATGGCATAGGATGCACCATGAGTATCATCAAAATCAATATGATATAGCTTTTCCATTATCTGCCCCCTTTATCATACGGTGTACCTGCTGCCTTTGGTGCCTGGGATTTTTTGGAAGTAAAAGCCAGAACTATCAGCGTAGCAATATAAGGAATCATTTTATACACATTGCTTGGAATAGGGATACCGCTTAAAAAAGAAATCCCTGAATAGGAAGATGCAATAACCTTCATCAGGCCAAAGAAAAATGCTGCAGCCAAAATACGCCCCGGTTTCCATTGACCAAAGATCAGAACAGCCAGAGCTAAAAAGCCATAGCCGGAAACCTCCGCATTAAACTGTGTTGATGTTGGAATAACAAACACAAGCCCGCCCAGGCCAGCCAATGCACCGGAAATCATTACCCCTGCATAACGCATCCTGTACACATTTATCCCTGCCGAGTCCGCCGCCTGGGGATGTTCGCCGCAGGAACGCAGACGCAATCCAAAACGGGTCTTGTAAAGAAGCAGTGCGGAAAAACCAAGAATAAAAAATCCAAGATATGTCGTTAAATAGGTGTTTTGAAAAAAAAGCGGCCCAATAAAAGGAATGCTTCCCAGGACAGGGGCTTTATCGATGCGGAATTGATTTACAAAAGGAATTTGCTGTACGGTTCTAATCATCCTGGCAATATAGATAGCCAGCGCCGGGGCAAGCATATTAATTGCAGTACCGCTGATAATTTGATTGGCTTTCATGTTTATCGACGCATAACCGTGAAGCAATGAAACAGCAACGCCGGTAATGGCCGAAACAAGGACAGCAAGCATCAGTACCGGCTGCCCAGGTATAGTGTCTTGAACAAGGTTAATAAACAGTATCCCGGTAAAAGCGCCGGAGATCATGATCCCTTCAAGTGCAATATTAATAACGCCGCTTCGTTCGGAAAACATCCCCCCCAGAGCTACTATTAAAAGAGGAATAGAAAAAAACATCGTCTGTTGAACCAGAAAATACAGTACACTCATACGTACACCTTCATAATTTCTCCGCAGAAGAATCGATTGCCAAACCTTCAGCCTTTTGGCCTGGCGAAGGGTTTCGTATTTTTTTCAGGGAGTTAAAAAAACCTTTTATAAGAAGGGCAAAAGCACTGAAATAAATTATTACCGCAATAATAATTTCTATTATTTGCGGGGCAAAATCGTACAACTGCATATTAAACCCGCCCACATTAAGATAGGCAACAAAAAGGCCGGAAAAAATTATTCCAAGCGGACTATTTAAACCTAACAGGGCTACTGGAATGCCGTTAAAGCCTTCCGCCGGCAGTACATCAACCACTGTAATACCTTTTCCCGAGCCTGCAAGATATAAAAGGGCGCCGCCAAGTCCCGCCATTGCACCGGAAATTACCATAGAATAAACAATGCTGCGCCGTTCATTAATTCCGGCATAATGTGCTGCATCCCTGTTAAAACCGCAGGCTTTCAACTCATACCCGAAAGATGTCTTTTCCAGAATGATGTAAATTAACATTGCAAAAAGAATTGCAACTAAAATCCCCGAATTTGCACTGGAAAGATTATTTCCGTCCCTAAAAACCTGATCAAGGCCCATCTTGGGAAGATTAGCTGTATCTGCAACGCGCATACTCTGATTCCGCATGGAATCAAAAATAGTTTTACCGACAAGAAAATTAACCAGATACATCCCAACATAATTCATCATAATACAGGCAATAACTTCGTTTACATTAAAGAAAGCCTTAAAAATACCAGGAATGGCCCCCCATAAAGCGCCGGCACACAACGCTCCTGTCAGGGCAATTATCCAGTGGAGGTGCCCGGGAATAAAAGGACATTTAACTCCAATATAAACCGCAGTAAAAGCACCAGTAATAAATTGCCCGGAAGCGCCGATATTAAAAAGCCCTGTCCTGCTGGAAAAACCAACCGAAAGGCCTGTCATAATAACAGGCGTGGCAAAGTATAAAACCTGTCCAAGATTCCGCATGGAAGAAAATCCGCCCCCGATAATAAGCGAAAAACCTCCAAGCGCCTGGGGAGCATTGGTTACAAGCAAAACCACAAAGCCTACCAATAGTCCAACAAAAATTGCAGTAACCGAAGATAAAACATCTACTGTGGAACCGGTTAATAGATCTTTTTTCATGCACATGCCGCCTCCTGGCGGCAAACAATTATAATTCCCTGCATTCGGGGATCACAGGCAATCATCCTTATGCACTTTCCTGTTTTGCTGAACCGGACATATAAAGCCCCAACTGCTGAAAGGTAACTTCTTTGGGTTTTACATTTGCGACAATTCTGCCCTCGTAAATAACAAGAATACGGTCGCTTACATCCATCACTTCGTCCAGTTCCAGCGAAACAAGCAGCACACCTTTTCCGGCAGAGCGCTCTGCAACAAGCTGCTTGTGAATATACTCAATGGCCCCAACATCAAGCCCGCGGGTCGGCTGTACAGCAATTAACAGTTTAGAGCCGCGATCTATTTCCCGTGCAACAATTGCCTTCTGCTGATTGCCCCCCGACATGCTCCGGGCAATGGTATTTGCCCCCTGTCCGCTGCGGATGTCAAATTTGCCGATAAGATTATCTGCATACCGGTAAATATCATTATATTTAAGAAAACCGTTTTTCTGAAAACGGGGAAAATAATAACTTTGTAAAACAAGGTTAAAAGCCAGGTTATAATCCAGAACAAGCCCGTATTTATGCCTGTCTTCAGGTATATGAGACATACCGGCTATACCCCTGCTCCTGACACTGTCCCGGGTTATTTCATTTTCTTCCAGGAAAATCCGCCCCCCATCGTTTTCAATCATCCCGGTAAGGGCATAAACAAGTTCCTGCTGGCCGTTTCCGTCAATTCCGGCAATGCAGACAATTTCGCCGGCCCTGACTTCAAAACTGACATTGTTTACTACAGCCTTGCCATGAATTTTATTTTTAACAGTAAGATTTTCTACCTTTAATAAAAGTTCACCGGGTTCCTGGTTTGCTTTATCCACGGATAGATTAACCTTCCTGCCAACCATCATTTCAGACAATTGTTCTTTTGTAGCAGTCCCTACCTCAACAGTTCCAATATACTTGCCCTTGCGTAATACCGTACAGCGGTCTGCAACGGCCTTAATTTCATTAAGTTTATGGGTAATAAATAAAATTGATTTTCCTTCGGCAACCAGGTTTTTCATTATTTGCATCAACTCATCAATTTCCTGAGGTGTTAACACTGCCGTTGGTTCATCAAAAATAAGTATTTCATTTTCCCGGTAGAGCATTTTTAGAATTTCAACACGCTGCTGCATGCCTACAGTAATATTTGATATCAATGCGCCGGGATCTATTTCCAGTTTGTAACGTTTGGATAATTCCATTACCTGATCATGAGCATTATCGAGTTTCAAAAGGCCCTGCCTGGTAGTCTCTGCCCCCAGGATAATATTTTCTAAAACAGTAAAATTGTGTACCAGCTTAAAATGCTGGTGAACCATGCCAATACCCAGCCTTGTAGCATCATTGGGCCCATGGATTTTAACATGCGTCCCGTTCTTTTTTATTTCCCCCTGTTCAGCCTGATATAAACCGAACAATATACTCATTAAAGTGGATTTTCCCGCGCCGTTTTCCCCCAGAAGTGCATGAATCTCACCTTTCTTTAACTGCAGGGTAATATTATCATTGGCAACAATGCCGGGAAAGACTTTGGTAATTCCGCACATTTCAATCAGGTAATCCATTGGTCTTCCTTAAATGACAAGAAAAGCGGGGGAAGCATCAGCCATTTTAAAAACTTTGTTAGCCTTTAAAATGGCTGCCGCTTAGAAAAACTACTTAACTTCGGTAACCCTGGTAATTTTTACAGGAACTACACTTGGGCTTCCGCTTTCTTCCAGGTTATCCATCCTGGGAACATAACCCATTTGCAGCTCAAAATAAATCTCTGCATACTGCATATCAGAAAAACTTTCAAATCTGGAAGTTTCCATGGGAAGTCCGACACCTTCGTTTGATGCATCAAAAACAAGCGTTTCGCCTCCGGGGAACGAGTCGTAGTAATAATCGGAAATACATGAATAAACAGAAGGACGCAGTCCTTTCATGGCAGAAGTAATAACGGTTGGGGATTCACCTGATTGATCAACATCAACGCCAATTACTTTTTTTCCTTTAGCTTGCGCCGCTGCCATGACAGAATTTCCTACTGCACCACCGCAGGCAAAGATCACATCAATGCCACTGTCATACCATGCAGCTGCCATAGCCTGAGCTTCCGGTGTAGCGGCAAAACCGCCGGTATAGTGATAATTAACAGTAATTGAACCGGCGGATAAACCCAGCCTGTCTGCGGCATATTCTGCACCCTGTACAAAACCATAACCAAAACGAACCACAGCAGGAACAGCCATGCCGCCCATAAACCCTAGCTTTCTATTGCCATCCATAACAGCAGCATAACCAGCCAGGAACCCTGCCTGATCTTCAGCATAGAGAATCCCTACTGTGTTAGGACCTGTTTTAAAATTAGTATAGGTAGGATCATGCGGTACGCCATCTACCAAAATAAAACATACATCGGGATACCTGTCCTGGGCAACATAAATCGGTGTTTCAAACAGGAATCCGGGGGTTACAATAATCTTTGCACCCCCCTGTACAGCCAGATCAATGGCCGAAAGATATGCATCATCGCTCTGTTCAGCTGGCTGATAGTATTTACGGGTAATATTATTTTCATCAGCATACATAACCAGGCCTTCCCAGGCGCCCTGATTAAAAGACTTGTCGTCAATGGTTCCAAGATCTGTTACCAGCGCCAGCTCAAAGGTATCTCCCTTCTTGGACTGTTCGGTTTTTGAACCGCCGCAGGCAGCCAAAACCAGCGCCACAAGCAAGATTACAGTAATCTTTTTCATTAGGTTTTTCCTCCATAAATAAATACAAAACATAAATAAAACCATATTTTGGTTTTTATATAGCATAGAAGACGAAATTACCGCTGTCAAGTGGCGTTTTTAGAGATGAATAGGAGGATCAAAGTAAAACCTGTCTCCGCTAAACAGCACGGACAGGCTGATCCCGGGCGGCAAGGCTCCAATCGGCAGATCCAGCAAAAAATTTTCCCGGTAAAAACCGCTGGATTCTAAAAAAACACCGGAATGCAGATTAAAAGCCCTGGTAAGGGCAAATAGTTCAATATCATTTCGGAGTACGCGGGTTATTAAACCTCTCCGTTCCCCGCCTATGATCGGATAAGCAGGATTGGCAGTTATGGAAACCGCTTCAAAACGAACCATCCTCTGGTCGTTTAGAATTTCCCAGGTTTCAGTGTCCAGCCGGAATACCAGTTCGGCTCCAGAAGACCTGACAATAAGTCTTTCCGGCTCCTTTAATCCGGGATATTTTAAAAAGGAAAAACATATATATGCTGCAAAAAGGCTGACTGCAAAAATAACCGGATATCCCCCAGCCCGGGGAAAATACAGGGCAAGCGCTCCCAGAACAAAAAACAAGACAACAAAGGGATACAATAATGAAACAGAAAGAATTAGGCCCTTTGAAAGAATTATTGAAGCAGCAAGGGCGGCAATAACAAAAGTAGCAAGACAAAGAATCACTGTAATAAGGGCAGATTTCCGCCGCAGGCTGCAATCTTTACGCAATGAGATAAAAAACACCGCTACAGCAACTCCCAAAAACAGGGCGCTCAGATACAAGAGGTCCCGGGACAGGCCAAAATACTCAAAGTCCATAAAGTTCCGCATACTTCTGTTCAATGTAATGGAAAAAACTTTCTGCAGATAGAGGCAGGCCTGTTACATCCAGAATTATTTTTGCAGGATCTGCGGATCGTCCCTTACAGTGAATATTTTCCCCCAACCAGGAATGAATTTTACCGTACTCCCGCTGTTCCAAAATTTCATCCATATCGCCCAATACCTCATTCAGGCTGTTCCAAAACTGAAGCGCATAGAGGTTTCCCAGCGCATAACTTGGGAAATAGCCAAAAGCGCCCATTGACCAGTGAACATCCTGCAAAACCCCCTCGCCATCATCTGCACATTCCACGCCCAGATAATCCTTCATCTTTGCACGCCACACAACGGGAAGTTCATTAACCGAAAGCTGTCCGGCAATGAGTTTTTCTTCCAGTTCAAAACGCAGAATAATATGTAAAGAATAACTAAGTTCATCTGCTTCTACCCGGATCGGGCCGGGAAAAACAGTATTGACTGTCCGGTAAAAACTTTCAAAATCCGTGTCTCCAAGTTCCGCCGGAAAATAATCCTTAAGACGGGGAAACCATGGTTTCCAGAATGCACGGCTTCGGCCTATAACATTTTCCCAAAGCCGGGATTGGGACTCGTGAATGCCCATAGAAGCCCCTTCTGCAAGGGAAGAAAAACGCAGGGCGCTGTCAATTCCCAATTCATAAAAAGCATGCCCGCTTTCGTGAATTACGGAAAAAAGTCCAGAAAGCGGATCGCCACTTTCGTAGCGGGTAGTTATCCGCACATCATTAAAGCCAAGAGTAGTAGTAAATGGATGGACAGAAATGTCCAGGCGGCCGCGTTTGCTGTTAAAACCAAGGGCAGACAATACCTCCCGGAAAAAGGTTTCCTGTTTATGCTCATCAAAATGGCAATTAAGAAAAATATTTTCCGGTTTAGGCCTGGCTGCTATTCTTTTTAATAATTGTTGCAGCTTTTCCAGAAGCGGACCAAAAACAGCTGTAAGTTCTTTTACTCCAAGAGCCGGCTCATAACAGTCAAGAAGACCGTCGTAGAGCCTGCCTCTTTCCCAGCCCCATAATGCCGCTTTTTGCTGTGCCAGGCTGATCATCTTTTCCAGGTGCGGTGCAAATGCAGCAAAGTCCTTATGCTTCCTGGCTTCTACCCACGCTGCCTGGGATAGTCCTTCCGCCCTGGCACTTTCACGGACAAAATCCACGGGAATTTTTACCGCTTTCTCATAGTCCCGCCGGAGTACCCGGATAAAATCCTTTACCGGAAACCCATCCGCGCTTTTTTGCAGATCTCCGTCTTCTTTTAAGGCACTATCACGGAGTTTGTCCAGAAGCTCCCCAACTTCACCGCACACAAGTTTTTCATGAGCCAGCCCTTCCAGGACGGCAAGCTGTTCTGCCCTTTCTTCTATCCCGCCGGAAGGAAGATATGTTTCCTGATCCCATTGCAGAAGCGCTGCCGATCTGCAAATATGCATTCTTTCACGATCCAATATCCGCAGTCTTTCCAGGCAATCAACAGGGGCAATATTGTTATTCATCGTGCTACACCATACTCCTGAACCACCTGTATTTCCGATGTAACCGAACATACCGCCGGAACTTCTTTTGCAGCCTGCATGGCCGCTTCAGCAAAAGGCGGAGCATTAACCAAACCAAAAAGGGTAACCGACCCGGAATTAACAGCAGCTTCCAGAAAATGAACCTGAATTGCTTTGTCAAAAAGAATATGGTGTGCCACCTGCTGGCCCAGAATCATATCTTTTATACGAAGTACACTGGCGGTTTCAGTTTCTTCATTTAAATTACTTTCCACGGCAGTTTTAATCAATTGTGCACATAGCCGGGGATGCAAAAATCCGGTGTTTATGCTCAGGTGGTAGTTTACCGGATCTTTCCATTTTGTTTCAAAAAAGTATTGAAGAAACCCCTCCCTGTCCCTGTCGCTCTTTTTAATAATCTGCTCTGCCCTGTTATTTTCGCATTGAAAATAACTTTTTACCCGTTCTATGCGGATATCTTCCGGGGCGGAAAGAAATACCGACAGCATTCCGGGAATGCCCCGGAGTAATGCATCACAGCCACGGCCAATAAAAATACAATTACCCTGCCCTGCTTCAGAAAAAACAGCGCTTTTCAGGTAATGAAGATATTCGTCCCTGCCCTGGGAAAAAGAAGCAAAAAATGATGGCTTACGCTCATCATATTTAAGGAGTTCCTGTTCAGGAGCTCCCAGATTTTTCATTTTTTCTTCCAGGCCTTTTTTGTCTATCAGACGGTAATGCAAAATTTCGGCTAGTTCATGGGCAGTTTCGTCTCCCAAGGCTGCCAATTCACGGGAAATAGTAATAATCGCCATACACAAGCCGCCTCCAGGCTTATAAATTGCTGCAACAGCAGCGTCTTTGCCATAATTTTTATATACTCGCAGGCCATGAGCCTGAATAACTCACTGCCCCTTGTGTCATTTTTGTTTCTACTATAAAACCTTTAATATATGGAAGCAAGTCATTTAATTTGGACAGAAGAAAAACGGGAAGAAAAGTATCATACCGGGGTAATGTCGCTCCATGATGCTGAATGCCGTTCTCCAGAAGGGAAATTACGGACTTTTACCGTAATTGATTGTCCCGATTGGGTTAATGTAATACCGGTACTAACAGGCCCAAAAGGCAGACAGTTTATAATGGTCCGCCAATGGCGTTACGGTTCCGCCGAACTCAGCGTTGAATTCCCCGGCGGTATTATTGAGCCAGGCGAAGACCCGGAAAAAGGGGCAATGCGTGAACTGCAGGAGGAAACTGCATTTAAAGCCGGACGCCTTGTAAAAATAGGATCACTGCGGCCCAACCCTGCAATCATGTCAAATACGGTACATTTTTATCTGGCGGAAGATTTAACTTCTTTACCCGGTCAAAGCCTTGACGAGGATGAATTTGTCGATGTAATGCAGGTTGATGAAAAAGAAGTAATTGCAAATTTAGGAAAACCGCCGTATGTACATTCATTAAGCGCTGCGGCACTAACATTTTACTTAATCAGAAAACAACCGGAGTTTAACAGCGAATAACACAAAAACATACAATTTAAAATTGTAAGCATACATTCGTGCTATTCGCTGATTAATTAAGACTTATCCCAAAAACTGAAGTTTTAAGACAACTCATTTTCAGTATTTCGCCTCCGGATCCCACATACCGGAACGGGTTTCACCGCGAATACTGGGTATATCAATAACCATGCCGGGCAGCATTAAGTGGGGATTGCCAGGATTAGGCAATTTATGTTTGTTGGCTTCATACAATCTCCTCCATTGATGAGGGTCGTCATAGACCCAGGACCAGCCTGCGATGGCGGAAAAACAATCGCCAGTATTGCTCCACTGCCGGACTGTATACTGGGCAGGCAGTGTACCTGGGGTAGGCGGTATCACCAAAGCGGGGGGTGTGGCCGGACCTGGCTGCCCGGGAACAGGCCGCGGCGGCAGGGCAGCGGAAGCAGGCCCTGTATCGCCCCCGGAGCCTGTTATACCGGCCAAAGCGATTAAAACCCTGTTTGAAGCCTCGGTAGTATTATTCCAATATTCTGCCTGACGCGCTGCAACCGCTTCGTTATATGCAGTCGTAGCTGTCCTGTACTGTGCAGGGTACCGCGTTGCGGCGCCTACAGAACCGGCCCATGTATAACGGCTGTGGGCCCGTGCAAAGGCGTATTCAGCCAGCCGCATATCTACATATTCATCGGAAAGCCGGGCATATTCAGCAGCCTGTTCAGCATAAGCTGCAGAAGCATCATAATCCCCGTCTGCAAACGCCCCTCTGGCCAGATTATTCAAACGAACGCTTTGCAGATAGTACTGGTTATTGAGAATTGAAGTTGGAACTACAATAGGGGAAAGAGGCACGCTCTCCGTTTCAGGCGAATCTGCTTCTGTAGAATCTGTTTCCATGGAAATTGCTTCAATTAAATTTGCTTCCTGAGCAAAAATGAAAGCGGCAAAACAGAGTAATATTAGCAAACTAAATACTTTTTTAAACATTATTCGCCCCCTCCAATAATATCATCCGCATACTGGGCCAACTCTTCGCTTTCCGCCAGTTTTTCCTCAGTACGGCGCAGGGCCTCTTCGGCTATTTTTCGTTTTTCCATGGCATTGTCATAGGCAATATCAAAAAGAACCCCGGATTCCTCAAATAAATCTATTGCATCGGTATATTTTTCGGCCCGTAATGCCACATGAGCCTGGTTGTAAACAGTTTCAGCGGCGGAAAAATCGGACCGGGCTGCTACATCAGCCTTAATTTCCAGTGCAGCATCCCGCGATTCTCTTGCCACAGAAGCCTTTCCCTCAACTTCAGCGAACCATCCATTCCTGATTACTTCTCTAAAACCATTCAGGGCTTTTGTAGCCTCAGCCTGGGACTTTTCCAAATCGCCGTCATCCAAAAGGTCTACGGCATTGTTTCCTGCTTCCGCTGCCAGTACATAACCGTCCGGGTTCACAGAGAAAAAATTATATTCGTCAGCTTCTGCCTGTTTGGCATGTGCTAACGCCAGTGTCTCTAAAATCCGGTACCTGTCCTGAGCTTCTTTGCCTGCTTTAAGAGAACCTTGAATATCGCCGGCTTCCAATAATCCCCTGGATCGTTCCGCCAATGCATCGGCTATTGCAAGCCTGTCCGGAACAATTTTATCAGCGCCGGCTTCTACAGCCTTACCTCTGGCCTTGGCCAGAGTTTCCTGCTGCTCCAGCACAAACCGGTCCAGCGAATTATTATAAATATCGTCATAGGCAAGTTTAATTGCATTCCATTCGGCAACCCTGGCATTGGCTTCTTCCATGGTTTCAGGATCGTCCCTGCGGCTGCCTGCAGCAGTAAAGCGGCTTTCGGCAAGCCGCCATTCGTTGGGACAATG
>Ga0082212_10001252_pt1 | contig 37435 bp, 25 predicted proteins | sample TergutNt197P3_FD_71548 | JGI IMG/M metagenome (GOLD analysis project Ga0082212, IMG submission 71548) | Neocapritermes taracua P3 segment gut microbial communities from Petit-Saut dam, French Guiana - Nt197 P3 | ecosystem: Host-associated > Arthropoda: Insects > Digestive system > Gut ...
TAGATGGTTGCGATATGGCCGGATTCAACTCAAACAAGTTTGATACCCCCTTACTGGCAGAAGAATTTTTACGTGCCGGTGTGGATATTGACCTGAATAAACGGAAATTTATCGATGTGCAGACGATTTTTCACAAGATGGAACCGCGTAATCTGACTGCGGCTTACAAGTATTATTGCGGGAAAGAATTTACGGATGCGCATAGGGCGGAAAGCGATACGAAGGCAACTTATGAGGTGCTTATGTCACAACTGGATAAATATAAAGAACTTGAAAACGATGTGGAAGCACTTTCCGACTTTTCCTGCTTCGCCAGTAATGTCGATTTTGCCTATCGGTTGGTCTACAACGAAAAGGGTGAAGAGGTAATTAATTTCGGGAAATATAAAGACCGGTTGGCGACAGACGTTTTAAAAAAAGATCCGGGATATTATGGCTGGATCATGCAAGGTGATTTTGCGCTTGACACGAAGAAAAAGTTTTCGGATATATTCAACCGGATTAAAGAATCATAAGAGGAGCCTGCGTAAAATCATGAAAGGTAAAAAAATTATTCTTGGCATATCAGGAAGTATTGCTGCCTGTAAAGCGGCGATGCTTATACGTACATTAATCAAGAAAGGCGCTGAAGTACAGGTTGTAATCACACCTGCCGGAAAAGAATTCATTACACCGCTTTCATTGGCAACATTGAGCCGTCGACCCGTTGTCAGTGATTTTTTTTCTGATCGCGACGGCATGTGGAACAGTCATGTAGATTTGGGTCTTTGGGCTGACGCCATGCTGATAGCACCCGCTACGGCATCAACAATTGCGAAAATGGCGCATGGAATTGCTGATAATATGTTGATAACAACCTATTTGTCGTGTAAAGCGCCGGTATTTATCGCTCCTGCTATGGATATGGATATGTTTGCCCATCCTTCAACACAGCAAAACCTTGACAAATTGCGTTCATACGGAAACCATGTCATCGAACCTGCAAGTGGCTTCCTTGCCAGCGGACTGGAAGGTAAAGGACGCATGTCGGAACCCGATGTTATCGTTGACGTACTGGATGATTTTTTCACTTACCGAAATACGTTGCAGGGGAAGAGAATCATGATAACAGCCGGCCCGACATACGAAAAGATAGACCCTGTCCGTTTTGTCAGTAATTATTCGTCCGGCAAAATGGGTTTTGCTTTAGCGGAAGCATGTGCCTGTCGAGGCGCTGATGTCACGCTTATCGCCGGACCGACATCACTTCACACAGTTCATCCTGCGATACGTCGCATGGATGTGGAATCGGCTGACGACATGTATGATGCTTCTATTGATGCTTTTACTTCGTGTGATCTGGCAATTTTGTGCGCTGCCGTCTCCGATTACAAACCCTTATATCAGGCAAAGGAAAAGATAAAACGTGACGAACAGGAACAAATGACGCTTTCGTTTGTTCGAAATCATGATATTGCTGCCACACTGGGAGCGTTCAGGGAAGAGCATCAGACACTCGTCGGTTTTGCACTGGAAACGAAGGATGCAATCAAACAGGCAAAAGCAAAATTGATCCGTAAAAAACTGGATGTGATTGTACTTAATTCGTTAAGCGGGGAAAACGCCTGTTTCGGATGCGATACCAATCAAGTGACGCTGATTGACAAGTCCGGACAAGTAACGGAAATCCCGTTGCAATCGAAACAAAAAGTGGCTGAAGCCATCATTGATTATTTATGCAAAAGAAATCAATAATTTTTTAAATCGGTATAATCTGCAAATTAACATATATATGAATTTCGTTACAAATATACCCATTACGTTGCGAGGCATTTGCAATACCGTTCTGAAACATGGCTGTTTTATACTTTTACTGTTGTTTCTCCTTTGTTTTTCCGGTTCCGTCTACGGGCAGGAACTGAATGCCACGCTTACTGTTAACAGTGATAAAATTCAAGGGTCTAACAAACAGGTTTTCAACACCTTGCAAACCGCGCTACTGGAGTTTATCAATAATAAAAAATGGACTACGGCGACATTTGCCCAAAATGAACGCATCGATTGTACCTTTACGATTATTGTGAATATGTTTGAAGACAACCGTTTCAGTAGCGAAATACAGGTTCAGGCGCGTCGCCCCGTCTATAATTCCGCTTACCAGACGACGATCTTCAATAATCGCGATACGGAATTTGATTTTGAATATACGGAGTTCGAGCCGCTTGAATATACGGAAAACATGCTGAAAAGCAACCTGATGGCAACCATTATTTATTATATCTATATAATACTTGGTTTTGATTTCGACAGTTTTTCACCCAACGGCGGACAACCCTATTTCCAACAGGCGCAACAAATCGTCACGCTTGCACAATCGCAGCCGGCATGGAACGGGTGGACAGCCTTTGGTAACCGCCGAAACCGCCATGCGTTGGCAACGGCGCTGACCGAAAATCAGGGTGACGGATTTCACACGATGTGGTATACCTACCACCGTAAAGGCTTGGATGAAATGGCTGCCAATGTCGACCGTGGACGAACAAACCTGATTGCGGCACTACCCGCTTTAAAAGAATTGAAAAATTCGCGCCCCAATTCAGTATTAATACAGTTTTTCAGTGAATGTAAGTTAGACGAAACCGTTTCAATATATTCAAAAGCCACTTCGCAGGAGAAACAGGAAGCCTATAAGCTATTTTCAGATTTGTTCCCGACAGCGTCATCACGCTATGAATCCTTAAAACAATAACAAAATGCTAAAGTCTTTACATATAAGAAATTATGTGTTGATAGACGAGTTGGATATTCGTTTTGATGACGGTTTTTCGGTTATTACGGGAGAGACGGGAGCGGGTAAATCGATTATACTGGGTGCCTTATCGCTCGTTTTAGGCGAACGCGCCGATTCGAAAAGTATCCGGACAGGCAGCGATAAATGCGTTATCGAAGCCGTTTTCGACGTATCATCTTATCACCTTGAATCGTTCTTTGATGAAAACGACTTGGCATATGAAGCGCAGGAATGTATATTTCGACGCGAATTATTCAGTACAGGCAAATCGCGCGCTTTCATTAACGATTCACCGGCGTCGCTTTCGGTTATCAAAAACTTGGGCGCCCGGTTGATCGACGTCCATTCGCAACACCGTAACCTGTTGCTTGCCGACGAGCGCTTTCAACTGAATGTCGTCGACATCATGGCGCAAACCGCGCTACATCTATCCGACTATGGTAAAGCCTACGATAGGTATTTGTCGATTTGCAAGGCGTTTGAAGAGTTGCAGGAAAAGGCGCGTAACATGAAAAATGAAGAGGATTATATCCGTTTTCAATATGAAGAATTAATATCGGCTAAGTTGCAAAGCGGCGAACAGGAAAAATTGGAACAGGAACAGGAGATACTCTTGCATGCTGAAGAAATCAAAGCCGCCCTGTACAAAGTAACGGAGTTGCTAATCGGCGATCATTTTCCGGTCGTCGGATCGCTGAAAGACGCGTTGACGTCCGTTGAGCAATTATCGTCGTGCTTTCCGAAAGCCATTGATATAGCAGAACGGTTACGTTCCGCTTATCTTGACCTGAACGATTTATCGTCCGAAACCAACCGGTTGAAAGACCATGTCGAGTTTAATCCCGAACGCCTCGCAACTGTAAACGAAAGAGTCGATCTACTCTACTCATTACAGCAAAAACGTCGCGTCGGCTCCGTTGAAGAACTTATCGCCATATGTGACAGGTATAGCGCTCAACTTGCGACGATTGATTCGTTCGACGAAACAATTGAAGCGCTTGCCCAAAAGAAGCGGAATACGTACCGGTCGCTCGTTCAGATGGCCCAAGAAATTAGCGTTTTACGCAAAAAAACAGCCGAAACGGTTGAAAAACAAATAACGGACAGTATGATCCTGCTGGGAGCGCCGAATACAAGATTCAAACTGTCGTTTACGCCAAAACCGGAGCCTGCATACAATGGCATGGACGAGGTCAATTTCCTTTTCGCCGCCAACAAAAACGAACAGCTAAAACCGGTTTCGCAAACGGCTTCGGGTGGCGAGATTTCGCGGTTGATGATGTGTATTAAATCGATGATTGCCGGACGTTCAACGCTTCCTTCCATTATTTTTGATGAAATAGATGCGGGTGTTTCAGGCGAGATAGCCGATAAAATGGCCGGTATCATGCAGGATTTAGGGACAAAAATGCAGGTGATCACCATCACGCATCTGCCGCAGATTGCAGCCGGATGCAGTACACATTATTTTGTATACAAAGAGGATACACCCGAACGTACCTTAACACATATCCGCCGTTTAACCGACACCGAACGGATCGACGAGATTGCCCGTCTTTTGAGCGGCTCCGAAAAAACCCAAGCTGCCTACGACAATGCGAAAGCGTTGTTGAGGTTATCCTGATTTAAAATAGGCTCCGATTAAATACAGCGGTACATTTGTCATCCAGCTTTCCTGAATATAGTTTGACAAAGACGCACGAATGGCTTTTTCGGGTTTAAACTTTTCGCAAAAGAGTTTGAAACTCCTTGCTTTAAGACTGTTCCCCGATTTTGCTTCAACGGGTATGATTTCATCATTTGCGTTTTGAATCATAAAATCTATTTCGTTTTTGCTGTTTTCAAACGAAAAATAATGAATTACCAGGTCGTCGTTCAACAAAAGTTGCTGAAATACAAATTGTTCTGTCATAGCTCCCTTAAATTCGGTAAAAACAGCGTCGCCGTTAAGCAAGGTTTTGGCGCCGAGCGATGCCATAGCGCCGAGCAAGCCCGTGTCGTTGTGATACAACTTGAACGCCGACAGTTCCTTGTATGCGGCAAGCGGTAAAGCAGGCTTAGAGATGTTGTAAACCTTGTGTAACAAACCCGAATCGACAAGCCATTGGATAGCCAGTTCAAAATCTTTTGCTCTGGCGCCTTCCTTTATCACGCCGTAAATGAACTTTTTGTTTTCTTTCGCCAACTGTACAGGAATGCTTTCCCAAACCATGTTGATACGCGGTAAAATTTCTTTGGGCGCATGTTTTGAAAAGTCGTTTTCGTAGGCTTTCAGAATATTTTTTTGAATTTTTCGAACTTCGACCCAGTCTCTGTTCATCGAGAAATTGAATACAACTTCAGGCATTCCGCCTACATAAAAATAATATCTGAGATAGTTGATTAGTTTGGATTGAAAGGTATTAACCAATTCCCAGTTGCGTGTTTCAATCAACTCAACCAGTCCGGTTTCATCCATTGCCAATAAAAATTCGATAAAACTGAGCGGATAGAGCGTCAAAAATTCCACTTTCCCGACAGGAAACGATTCGTGCGGATGAATATTAATTCCCAACAGCGAACCTGCCGCGATTATTTGATATTGGGGCGCTTTTTCGTAGAAATATTTTAATGCGGTAATACCCCGCGGAGCGGTTTGAATTTCGTCAAATACAATCAGCGTGTCGTCTGCCGTTATTTTCAGTCCGGTATAGGCATTCAACAAAGTAATAATTCGATCGATGTTGAAATCTGTCTGAAAAATATCTGTTGGCGCATCTGCGTCTTCAAAATTGATGTACGCGGTATGTTTGTACACTGTTTTTCCAAACTCCTGAATTAGCCAGGTTTTCCCCACCTGTCTTGCGCCTAAAAAAATGAGCGGTTTCCTTTTTTTATTTAACTTCCACGCTATCAAATTTTTAATACATGTCCTATACATTTTTCTCCCGGAATTAAGTGTATAATACTACATTTTTCTCTCTAAATAACACTGCAAAAATACACTTTTCTCCCGAAATAATGCAACAATTCTTCATTTAAATAATTTTTGCATGGTAAAAATAAAAAAATAGTTGCACGATAATAAAAAACATGTACCATACGGTGGTGAAACTGAAATCAATATGCCTGAAAACGCCATAGTGAATATTTGTAATATTTTTTAGACTATTTTGTATCCATTTAAAGTCATACTGCTTTTTTACTATGTTTTTATGAATAATGTCGTGTAACTAATGTTTCTTCCGAAACATCCACGAAAGCGATATGAACAGATTATTGGGATTGTTATGGACATAGCTCGTTGATTGTTTCAACAAGCCCCTGGTTCCAACATTCAACTGCAACCCGTTGTAGCGAATGCCCGCTCCCAAATCAAACGATAGGTTGATGCGATCGGTTGGGTCTGTAAGCAAATCGCTGAAGATATTTGTTTCGGTTATGGAAGGATTTTTTTCATTGGCTTCCGTAGCTGTAAGTTTTTCAACCAAGCCGAAATGAAAGCTTGGACCTACTTCAACGAAAAATTGAAATTCATTCGAAATGTTAGCACGATATTCCAAATGAAAAGGAAATGAAAACGATTGTTCATTAAACGCTAGATAATAGTCGGTACCATCGCTATCATATCCTGTTTTTTTGATGGATTCGGACGTGTAATAATCGTAAAAGAATCCGGTGCTTAATCCAAAACCGTATTTGAATAACGGCTCTACACGCAGTCCTAACTGAAATCCATTCAGTAATGCGCTACCCATCTCCTGCGCGGATCCTGCATAGGAAGAAGGATCCAGCTGTTTTTGAATGTAACCGACAGAGATACCAATCGGTCGCTGGACACCTAAGGGACAATTAAAACATTCGATCTTGTTGCGTGCAGGCTTTTTCTGCCTTTCTCTTGCAGGATAGCCATTTCGATAAGCGGAGGTCGATTGACTGCTGTATCGTGTCGGTTCACCTGCATCTTGGGGGCGTCTGTTTGGATCAACTGCCTGATTGACCGGTATGATTACCTCCTTATTACCGGCTTCCACCCGTAGCCGGGCCGAACGTGGTTGAGCGCTGTTGTTCATGCTGCAACTGACCGCAAAATAATCGTCATACATTTCAACAGAACACCATGAAGGTGCCCCTGTAACTGAAAAAGCGCTTGCATTTGTATATACGTCTATTTCCTTGATGCTTCCGCCTCTCGACGAAAAATTCACATGCTCCGGTGAAACAGATAAGGTTGTTTCTCGCGGTTGAACCTGTGGCGTTTGAGTTCTGTTTGTTGACGGTTCGGTCGATGCTAGGGGAGGAGTGGCGGTCGTTTGCGTTTTACCTGACTGACGAACGTTTATTCGCGCCGTCTTATCGCCTGCTTCGACTATAAAAAAACCGATTCTTTCAGCGCTTGTCGTATTTTCAGCACAAGTAACCGTAAAACTTCCTGCCTGCCTCTGTGTCGTACACCACGAAGGCAAGGATTTTATCGAATACGAACTCGCATTGGTCGTTAATGTTATGCGTTCGGTTCCGCCTGAAGCGGGTAACAACAAAGATTCTTTCGAGACGCTTAACGTGATGGGCGGACGTAGGATGCTTTCACATTTATCTATCTGCGACCTTGCATACGGATCATTCGGATTGGCTTTCGATAATTCCTCGTATTTGTCTTTTGCAACTTGATATCTTTTGCCTGCAAATGCCGCATCAGCATCTTTCAAATAATCCGCGCACCGTTCTGCACGACCGCGTTTTATTTCGATGTTCATTCGGTCGTTTGCTTTGGCGGTTTTCAGCGCTTCGCTGTAATTTGTTTTTGCGCAAGCATAGTCGCCTTTATTGAAGCAGTTGTCTCCTTTGGTCAAATAGGTTTGACTGAAAGCCGAAAACGACATGACAAGGGCAATAACTATAAAAATAACTCTTTTCATGAGCTGCTTAGCGTTTTAAATTTCTAAAAGCATTTGTTCTGTCGGCGTCTAAGCTTCTTGTCAACCGGTTCTGCTCGCTATTGAGATTGCTTGCATTGTACATACTGTTGTTCAACGTACTTATTTCGCTTTTTAACGGCTTATACAAAATGTCTTCATATTCGCCCTGCGAGTTGAAGTTGGAATAAAGTCCCGACCATTTTTTGATTTTATTTTCCAGATACTTGACATGAGCCTTGAACATGACCTGCGGCGTTTCACTGAGACCATCATGCAGACGCTTGCAGTTATCGACGTATTCATTCGCTAAATGGCTGTTTCGGTATGCTGCCGCACGCGATATTCTGTCTCTTGCTTCCTGCGTCGGGAAGCGGCTTGACATGTCGTAAACCGTGTAAGCATATTTTTTGCAGTCGGCAATGAATTTGACGATTTCGTCGTATTTACTCAGGATATTTTTAATTTCGGTGAATTTTTGATCTACAGGACTGTTTTTTTCGAGTAAGTTCGATTTTTGCAGCGTTTGATATTCGCTGCGAATGAACGTCAGGTCTGCGGTTTTCCAATCGCTATTGCTAAAAACATAAAATGCCTGCCGGATAAATTTATCTGCATAAGCAGAATAGAGATTTTTCGACAGGATTGCTTTCCACTGATCATTTTCCGATTGATTTTCGCCCAAACGCCCGTAAGGATACGTAGGAGGAACAGGTTTGGCGTAATCGTCAATAAGGTACGCTATCTCCTTGTAAAGTGCTTGGCAAAATATGCCGTCGGGCGAATTGCCAAGCGCCGCAATTTCTTTTTCGATACGTTCGATAAACCGGTTTGTGGTCGGTGGCGTAGGCGCGACGCCTTCGTCGCCTCCACAGCCTCCGTCAAATAAAATAATAACGATTACTGCGATAGCGACCCCTGCAACTACGGCAATACTGATTTTTAATGCTTTCATTTTTTATCATTATTAATTTTAAGCTTGCTTAATGGAATTGTGTCGCCGGCGCCGGGAATTTTTTTGGGATATGTTGGATTATCAGATTCCTTAGCACATGCATCTTTCAGAAACTCCAATAACTTACTATCGGATAAACTGTTGTTTTTTTCCACTTTTTCACGAAATAAACAATAAGTTTTCAGCTTCGAACCATCTAATTCCCAAAAATCTAAACACAATTGGATATTATTTTTGAGCTGTTCTGCTATTCCATTTTCATCAAGATACTTCCTTAGCTTTTCTTTTTTTAATTCGTCGCCTCGTATATATTCGATAATTGATGAAACACTGTTTTTCGCTTCTTTATTCGTTGAATCGCTATTGGATATTATATCCTTATCACCGGTACTACGACTTCTTGTACTGTTATTCGTAGCATCTGAACTCGATGAAGTTCCTCCGGTCTGCGAACTTGGAGAATTTCCCCGGTTGCGTACCGACTTTTGATTTGGAGTAGGCTGAGATAAAATTGTTAGAATAGAATCTGCAATTTCAGTCAAAGTTAATTTATGTACATTACCGAGTTTTTCACCGATTTCCGTATATTGTGTTGTGTCAATTCTATTGATCGCATTTTTGAATGATTGTTGTTTCTCAGAATAACGCGTCTCCTGATCTCTCAATTCTGCAAAATTAAAGGAGTTAAGCCATTCTCTTTTTCGAATCGCTCTTTCAATGCTTTGTGCAACGGAGTCCCATTTTACGTTTTCAATTGTATCTTTTGTAGCATTGACTTTTTTATTGTTAAAAGTAAAAATATCTAAAATATTTATGCCCTTTTTCAATTCACCGGGTTTTTGCTTATCCCAATGATATTTGTACTCATTCAATTTATCAAGGAAAAGCTCGTCGCCTTCAACATACGTTTCTATTTGAACGCTATCAACCTGCAGCGTTATTGAATCCGGTTTCCTGAAAACAGAAAAATAAACGACAAGCACAGCAATCGCAACAAGCGCGAAACCTCCTGATAACCAGACTATTTTTGGAATTTTACGAAACCATTTTTTTCTAAAAACGGCTTTGTAGTAGCCGTCATATAATTCATCGCTCTCCTCAACCGGTTTCCAACCTGTAAACGCGTAGCCAAATTTCGCGTCGCACTTGAAATTTGGTTTTCCCTTTACATAATCAGGCAAAGGCGTCCGCCCTTTGTTACAACTTCTTTTCCCTTTTTTGTTGTTCACTTTCAGTTGATAAAAACCTGTTCGGTGATTATTTCCGTTTGAATTGCCGCCACCAAACTGTTTGGTCTTCAGTTGTACGAATTTCGGATTCTCGTCGTTGTTGGGGCAATAACCAAAATGACAATTTTCATAGTTTCTGCATGTGACGGCGATGTTCCATGATCTATATATGTCGTCTCCAAAAAATTCTAAATATGAATTCGTGTTGCCGATTGTTTTTCCGGTTTTGTCTCTTAGCTGTATGTTAAAATCATAGACGGGTTGTCCGTCGGGATTGACAACATAAAATTCGACTTTCTTGTATTCCTTCAAGATTAGCGGGAATGTATTTCCTATGCTGTCGGCTGGAGTAATTGAACCATATTCCGACAGCAGGCCGTCGCCCTGACGCGCGCAAAACGTCCAGTTTTCCTTCAGGTCTTCGCCTTCGAAATCAATCGTATGTCCCAACGCTTCTTGCCAGCCGGTGTGACGGTTTTTATAAAAAATGACGGCATCGGCTACGGCGCTTCCGCGATATTTGACGTCAAAAGCGATACTTTTGGTTTTCGGAACGGGATAATGAAAAGCATCGTACTTGATTGCAATTTGATTGTTTCGTACATCCAGATACTTACGGATTTCGGCTTGTGGATTGACGATGGTACCTGTTGCTTTTATTGGATAATAACACCGTTCGTCCTTTGAATAATGGATTTCTATCGGCCACTTGGCGCGAATCAGTTTGGCGCCTGCCGCATCGGAGAGCGGTCTGCCGTTGGCAATAATGGCGACGCCTTTGTTACGGGTATAGTTATTCAAATAATAATACCTGTTATCCAAATCAATCCAGCCCGTGAGGTCGTTTTCGGAATGGCGCAGCGCGTTCAGCGGGTTTTCGGGCGTACCCCGCAACACGTCTCTTACGAAAAAAATCTGCCTGTAAGGACTGTATTCGTCAATCTGAAAAGGCGCGTCGAAGTAACGTTGCAGTTCGTTGGCGTCTTTGTAATAAATGAAAGCCGCGTCCATGGGATTGTTGTTGAATGGCGGCGCTTCGTGATTGTCTCTCAATCTGGTTTTATATTCGCGGACGAAAGCGTCCGACTCCGGATGGATGAACGACCAGTTTTCGCGCACATTGTCGAGGTTATTGCCGGCCAAATATCTGGAGCAATATGCATCGAAAATGTTATCTAACAACATCTTGACATCGGCGCCCGACATCTTTTCATGGTAGGCCAATGCAAGCGAAACAGCCAGATTGCCCGTTCGTTTGTCGCCGGGCACGTCCCTGATAATTTTATATTTTGAAAAGACATAATGGCTTTGATCAAAATGGATGGCGTAAGCTTCCTGTCCGATAGCCGACGATTTGCCTGAATCCGGTCGCGCATCGAATACGCACCTGAACGGCGAAGGCGAAAAAATATGATACCCTCCCTTTGTTCCGTGAACTATAATATCCATAAAATTAACTGTTTAATACTGTCAAAAATTTACTGTCCCTCACAGGTTTTATCCTTTTCATCAATGTTTCGATGATGTCGTTGGCATACATGCGGTTGATTTTGCAAATGCGTTTAAAATATACGTCGCCTATCGAGAATATTTTGACGTTAAAATCGATCGAATATTTTCTATTTTCGCATCGTGTTTTCAATGCGTCAATAAATCCCTTAAAATGTTCGGTTAAAAACTCGCCTGCTTTTTTAGTTTTATTGCTTTCACGTATTTCATCCGCTTTGGTAACAACGACATAAACGGCGTCGGTTTTTTCCTTGAAAATATTGTTTTTCGTAAAATAGGTGGTGGCCGCCTTTAAGTAATCGCTTTGCGTCAGTCCGTACTTATCTTTCGTCCCCCTCGTTTCCTGATTGTAATCGATGAAAAAGAAATGAATTTTTTGATTGTGGCTGTTCAGCAACAGATCAAGCGTGTTAAAACCTACTTCGACCTGGCGTTGCATCTCGTCGGCTTTTGTCAGGGAAGTGTCGTAAACCTTGTCGAAAAAATACTTAAAAACCTCTCCGCTCAATTCGAAAAACGAAATTTTCCGATAGTTTTTTTCGCCCGATTTTTTTAACAGAAAAGGCATGTATTGCGTGCGTTCCTTGGCGGTTGAGCCGGGCAGATAGCCATATTGTCCTTTAATGAAAATATTATTCACCAGATTGGCTCTATAGATGGCGCCAAATATACGCGGTATGATCGGGTCGGTCAAGGTATATTGTTTATCCATGGTATTGAGGATAACCGACAGCGCGCACGTTTTTCCGGACGAAGGAATACCCCAAAAGAAAACATCGGTAAAGCCTTCAGGTATGTCGCCCATATAAATGGGTACGTCGCCGAAATGCAAATCTGGTTCAGCATAGTCGTGCATGATCTGCTTGTTGAACCCCAATTTGCCACATATCTCGTCAAACACATCATTTCCAAATTCCTGCATGATTTCGTCGGGCGTGAATTCGTTGATATCTTTTTCGATTCTTTTGAACATGGATTCCCGTTCCTGTTTTTTTCTTTCCCGGGCATATTCATCCTCCTGCACTTGCAGGATTCTTGTCCGTGCTTCATCTACGTGATTCCCTGTCGGAAAGGCCGATAAATAATTCCGTAATCCCTCGACCGTCGTAGCGTTGGCAAAAGCCACATCGTCTTTTTTCTTCAAAATTATCTTGACGCTTCTTTGCTTGTCGTAACCAAATTCGCCCGTATCTTTCAATTCTTTGAATGTAACCATGCCGGTTGTAAGGGCGTCAACGATTTGTTCGGCAGATAAATGTTCAATATTTGCCAACGTAACTTTTTTGGCGTCGTTTTGTACTTCGCCGACCATTGGCGCAGTTACTGGTGTTGATGTCGGCGTCGTTGCGGAATAAATAGGTTGAGGCGGGGCGCTCTGTGCAACCGGCGCGGGCGCGGGCGCGGGCGGATAATTCTCGGCGCCTCTTCCTTTTAAAATCACCCTGACGCTCTTTTGTTTCGAGAAATCGAAATTGCCCGTCTTTTTCAATTCGTCGAAAGTTACGTATCCGTAGTCAATTGCTTCAACGATTTGTTCGGCCGTTAAATATGCTACGCTATTTATAATGTCTTCTTTATTCATAAGCTGTTATATTAAATCATTTATTAAAGAGGCACATCAAATTTTCCACCGACTTTCTTTACAAATATAGTTGATTTGGAACTCCTTTTTGAAACCGCGTAAGATAACATCATCAGCAAATAAGCCAATGCTGCCAATCCGATAGACATTGACATTGGCTTGCCGGGCATGACAAAGCGCGATTTTGCGTCGTCGAACGAGTGTGTGAAAACGAAATCTTCCGTCTCTTCCTCTATCTCGCCAGGTTCGCGAATGGTGGACAGTTCAATCAATCTTTGGAGCCGGTCATTTGATTTTTGCTCTATTTCAACGACAATGTTTACAAGTCTTATCGGATTCCAGTTGTTGACCGTGTTTCCCGCATGAGTCAACCAGGCGGAATCTACTTTTTTCATTTTCACATAGTTGGAAGGAAACAGGTCGGCATGCATTGTAAACATCTTGTTTTCTATTTGTTTGGCATCGGTAACGCTATTATTTTCAAAACCGAATGTGGCAAAATCGGCCGGTCTTGTTCTTTTTGCGGCAACCACGCTTTGCAGTTTACTTTTGTAGAGATTTTCGCGGTTTTCAGCATAACGTTCATACGCGACATACATCTTTTCGGCTTGCGCGATGCTTGCTTTTAACTTACTTTGGATTTCCGTCTTATGCATCGAAACTGCAAACAGATGCGAGAAAGGTTTGATGGTGAAGAAAATCATGAAGCCGGTAAACAAAACCAGCATGACGATTTCCATTATGAAGTTGGTTTTGAAATTGCGACGCGTGCGTTTCATCCATTTAGCGCCAAAAGCGGTACCGCATAATAACAGGAAGATAATTACCGCTGTCAAGATACTTTGAAAGGTATCTCCCAAAGTGAAAAAGTTGGCGCTCAGAAAACATACAAAGCCAAACGCCAGCGCCGTTAGTACGGTAATCAAATCGGCTAATGAAAATTTTGATTCATTCATATACTACATATTTATTATTATTTGTTAATTCCTACGCTTGACATGCTTCTTCATCATCTTCCGACCGACCCAACGTGAATGTACAAATAGGAATGGTACCGTCCGATTTCCTGATTACGCCGCTGTATTCATCCGTATTACCGCCATATTTTACTTTTATTCGGTAAGGCGTCTCGTCAATGTAGGGTTCATGTTTGCTGTAATAAAGCAAATAAATGTTGTATGTTCCGTTTGGCGCAGAGCCGGGTGGCCAGAATATATTTTCGATAGGCGTTTTACTGCCGCGAGCCTCTACATTCATGTCAATTTCGAGTTGTCCGCCGCTTGATACGCGGCGATTTCGGAAAAAAACCGTTTCGCCAAACGGGTCCGTACAAATCAAATCCAGGTCGTTGTAATTGTTCCAGCTCAAAAGAACTTGTACATCGCCGGTGGAAGGAGTGGGGGTGCAGTCAACCTCTTCGCCCGATTGTACCTTTTTCAACGCTTCATCTAACTGTACCATCTTCCCGATATTTCCCTGCGTCTCCAGGCCGGTAGCCTGCAGGATGCAGATGATCTGCCGGGTCGTAATCGTGTCGCTGATACTTTTCATCAACGCTACCGCGCCTGAAACGATAGGCGCTGCCATGCTGGTGCCGCTCATGACGCCATAACTGTTTTTGCCGACCGAACTGTAAATATCAACGCCCGGCGCTGAAACGGTGGAATAGAAACCGTAATTGCTAAAATCGGCTTTTACCGGATTTTGGTAGTTTTTATCTACGGCCGAAACGGTTATAAACAGTTCGGGACGTTGCAGGGCCTCGATACCTGCCAGCACATTATCATTGCCTGCCGCTGTTACAACAGTCGCGTTTTGGCGCGCGGCGATGCGCATGATTTCGCGCCACAAGCGTTCTTCTTCCTTAAAATGATTGCGTATCAATTCATACTGCACATTTTCAGGAAACTGCGAAAGGCTTGTATACTGGCTTGCCAACGACACATTCACTACGTCGGCGCCCTGATACAGCGCATACAGGATACCGTCCAGAACGGAGGTGATCGTCATCATTCCGCGCGCATCGCCCACCTGAACGGGCATAAACCGGCAGCCGGGAGCGATGCCGCACAGCCCTTTGCCGTTGTCGGCCACGCCTATTGCTGTGCCTGCTATGTGGGTGCCATGGTCGTACTGCTGTGGAAAAATCCTGTCCGAATGTGTCCATACATTGTACGGTTGAACTACCTTGTCGCGTAGTTCGGGATGTTTCAAGTTGAATCCATTATCTACGATGGCCACCGTGATCCTGTCGGAACCGCGCGTGATGTCCCATGCCTGCGGAGCTTTGACGGCGTGCAGGTGCCATGACTTGTCGCGGTCGGAAAACGCCGGGTCGTTGGGCGTGTACATCGCTTCAAACAGCGATTCGTCAAATACAAAGAGTTCGTATTCAGGCGCAAACTGTTCGGGTATTTGCTGTTTCAAGCGCTCGCGTTCATTGCTTGGAAGATCGATCTGCACCCGCTTTACGACATCGTCGTAGTAAACCACCTTATACCTGTCGTCGGGATACATTGTCTTGAAGTCTTTCGCAAAGTCCAAAATGGATTTATCCTCATTTTCCATCAGGATATTCAGGCGGTTGGCTATGATGGACGGATTGCCCGGAATGATTTCGGCGTTTCGGCCAATGGGGGGCAACACGCCTTGCCGACGCGGCAATACGCCTTCATAACCCCGACGCGTCGGCGACTGTCGATACGGATTGAGCCGGTCGTAAATCCCGCCGTCATGTTCGTTGTCATGTTCTCCGCGCAGGTTGTCGCGCACCGCTACGCGGTCACCCAGTATGGGCAGGCGATCACGCCACGCATATCCGTTGCAATGACTTAACAGCCAACCAAGTAGCAGCAGCAGTAACAGGAAAAGCAATAACCACAGCAGCCATTTCAGGCATCCTAACCCTGTGAGCCATAACCAAAAACGTTTATACCACGGGATTTTAACGGGTTTGTAGAGGGCAGTAAAATTCTTGTTGCCTGCCACGCTGTAACCATACGGATTTTCGTCCCAACCGGCAAACCGATAACCCTCGTTAGCCTGTACCTGCGGAATATCGTTGTCGTAAAGCAATTCATTGGGATGTTTGAGTACAGACGGATTGCCGTACAAAATTCCGTGTTCGCCTGCATCGTAGGTGACGGTAAATGGCGAGAAAGGAGGAGAGAAAGGGGGCGGGGTAGGGTGTTGTTCGGGCGGCGCCATGCTCCGGTATTGTGCAGTAAACTGTGTGTTGTTGGCTACCTTATATCCGTAGGGGTTCATGTTCCATCCGGTAAATTCATATCCTGCGTCCGGCGTAACTTGCGGGACATCATCGTCGGATAGCGTCTGATTCACTTTCTTCCTTATTTTTGAATTGCCATAGATAACGCCATGACTGTTTGCATCAAATGTTACTGTCCGGTGTTCGCACGAATCGATCACGATCACGCCCGTCGATTCCCGGAAGTTTTCGCGCAACTGCATACCCCAGACGCCCAGCACGACCCTGTCGTCGTAGCAATACACAAAACGGTCGTCAATATGCTTGAGTGTGCCGGCCAGGAAGTTGGCTTCGGTCGTCTTGCCCGCATTTTTAAGCGAAGCGATCCGGTTGTTGTAATGCGCCAGCGTTTCGTCCCTGATGCGGACGTATTTATCGCGCGCTGCTCCGTATAGTTCCGACAAGTGTTGAGGCGATTCGTTATACTTAGCGCCGTAAAAGGTAATGTGGTCGCCCTCTTTCACCGGATAGGCCAAGAAATCCCGGTATGGCGGATCGATATTGTTCCTGACAATATTCTCAAGTGCCCGGTAGCGGTCGAAATAGGTTCTGCTCTCCATGCCCTGCAACGCCTTGAAATATTTCAGTTCTGTGCTGCACAAGGGTTCTTTTCCGATTACTGTTGCCATAATTTTTTCAGTATTTGATGGTTTCGCATGTTTTGATGATGGTTCCCAACCGTTCGTTGGCCGCCACATCGTAATTGGGAATGTCGTAAACCGAAATGAACCCGACTTTCAGTCGGTTATACCAGGCTAAATAATTGCGGTAGCTGGGCAGCGATTTCAATTCTCCGGGTCTGGACTGAATGATGTCCGTCCAGTTTTCAATTTTCGTAAACAGTTCTCCGACCGATTTCTCTTGCGGGTCGGTCTGCCGGTCAAAAATCAACCCCAGGTTGTTTTGTCTGTTAGCCAGCAGCAAGTCGTTGATCTCCGATTCGTCCAGATATTCAAAGCCAACGGTATTGATACATTTATTTAACAGTTCGGCGCTCATATCGGCAATAATTTCATAAGGCAGGTCTGTTTTATTGCGTCCTTCGACATAACGGCGGATTTTTTCGGCTATTCGTTTGGCAATGCCCAATTTCTTGAACAGTTTTTGAAACATTTCCGAAATATCCTGCAACGACGACGACCCGCTCTGCGCCAATAACTGCCGAATCGTCTGTTTGTCGTCCTGCGCAATATATTCAATCCAATAATCGAGTAACGTTTCCGCCAGTTGCAGCGCGTTGTTCTTTATCCGGTCGGCGCTTCCGCGTATCAATTCGTCGAGGTCGATTTTTTGCGCTTCGAGGTCGGCGCAGAACTGCTGTTTCTGTTCTTCGGTCGTTATTTCGTAATGCGTGCACAGGCGAGCGAAATACGTTTCGGCGGTATCGTTGTCGCGGACGGGGGTATGTATCCGGTACACGCTGTAAATGTCGGTCATGATCACGTCGCGGTGTTCGATATCGTCAATCGTCCGGCGATAGAGTTCCAGTACCGAACTTTCATCTACCATCAGTTCCTTCATCAGTTGTCCGTAGTTTTTTATACCGTCGGCGCTGAAAGCCGTATCTAATTTGTACTGGATACGGCCGACCGTATATTTTGCCTTTTGCAGTTCGCGGTCCTTGTCGCTACTGTGGTAATATTTGAGCAGCTCCGAAAGTATCGTTTGCGAAACTTCATTCAGGTCGGCAATCAATTTCTCGCGACGCGCATTGTTGATGTTGTCGGCAGCAAGCGTCAGTTTTTTGATTATCAACTTCGTGCCGTCCCTGTTGATGGAGGCCGCCTCGTCCCACGATTCGGCGGGATCGGTAAAGTGTCGCTTGACAAAAGGATAGTCGATGAACGATTGACGCAGTTTAAAGCGAAAATCAGGATAGGAGTCGATGACGACCTCTTCGCGTTCTTCCATGTATTGATTGTATCCCGTAAACAGATTGCTGATGCTTTCCGATTTTGCAAAGTCGCGCAACAGAAAGATATTGTTGAAATCCGGCTGCGAACTCGTCCACTGTTCAAGCCACGGATACGTCTGCTTTTCAAAATATTCTTTTTCGAGCGTCGTCACGAATCGCTGCAACCACCTGTAATTCAAGGAAGAATTGTCGTTAGGCTTGTCTAATTGCGGGTTATACTGCAAATTGACGTTGAAGAAAGTGCCGATAATGAACAAAGGTGGTATTTTGGACTGCCTGACGAACAGTTCGCGTTTTTCGGGCGTCTTACCGACTACCTTGTTGATCCAGTTGTCTAACAGGCGCGGCATGATCCGTTGCGCCGTCTGTTCATGTTTGGCGCAGAAAATCAAGATGTTGATTTTCTCGGCATCCGAATATTTGTTGAACAGGTAGGCCACTTTGCCGCGCAGCAGCAGGTCGGGAATGATCTTCGTCTCAATGGCGTCCATCGGTTTTTCCATGCGCGACCTCGCGCCGGGGAAATCAAGCAGATCGGTTTCTTTCAGGAAAGGTTTGTCGGCAAGCAGATTTTCCGACTGGCCGAAGACTAATTCGGCCGATAACGCGCACAGATACGATTTGGCAAAATCAATCTCGCGGTTGCCATCCCGCAAAAACACGGTTGTATGGGCCGTATATTGAGGCTCTATCCGGTCGGGTTCGGCATATATCTCCCTCAAACGCTTTACGTCGAGCAGCGTGCCGTAAGCGTACAACACCGATTCCAAGGGCAGGTAAACTTCGCCGGCAAAGTCTAATTTTTCATATTCGGCAATCAAGGCGCCAAAAAGGGTGGTGAAAATTTCATTTCTGTTCCACAACAGCGAAAAGATGTCTTTCCATTCGCGCGGTTGCGCTTTCGTAATGAGCAGCGATATTTCTTCAAAAAACGCCGAGTCGATGACCCTGTCCGCCTTTTGAAAATAGTCTTCAAAATAATCCTGCATGTCGAGCGCGTCGTCCTCGCCAAAGATGGTCTGTTGCGGGCGACGGTCTTTGAACTTGTCTTTCAATTGATAGACAGCCTCACTGATCTCGTCGCTCGACAGCAGATGCAGGTTTTGCGACGATTTCAAGTTGATGTCGTTGTAGAAACTGTCGCAGAGTACCAGTACCAGGTCGGCGGGCGACAACAATACCGCTTTGACGGGATATTTCGGGTTGACCGGCTTGTAGTTGATTGAGAAGCGCGACACGAGGCCGGTCGATTCCGATCCGCCGCCCGGCGGGTTGATCTCTTCGATGAAATTATACACCGCGCCGTTCTCGCCGGTAATGGTGAACGGTCGGCCTTCGTCCGACAGCAAACTGCTGATAAGGTACGACTTACCCACCTGGCTTTCGCCATATATCGCTGCGGCGAGGTTGTTTTCCAGCGTAAACTTCTTCTTGTTCAGTTTGCGGCGGCAGTTGACCATGTTGCGGTAGGCGTTTTTCCGTTTCTCGCCCTCTAACGCACTGATAATCCATGCGTTTGATTTTTCTATTGCTTCGAGTTGCGCCTGTATCTTTTGTTTCATGACTTCTTTCCTCCTTAATTACGTGAATGGCTGATATTCAATGAAAAAATACCTGAATCGAGCCAAAAGTTATCTACTTCGCTCATGCTTTGAACATGCAGGTTGAAAAAGTTTTTCGAGATGGGAGCGCCTTCGCGGTCGGTCACATCTTCGATGCGCAGGAGCTCCCTGTCCTCGCTGAATTCGCGTTCGATAGTCACCTTGAGCGGCATGTTTTTGCGTATCCTTGTTTTTTCGTCAAGGATACCCTTCTGAATGGCAGTGATGTCGTTCTCATCGTCAACCCGTCCCCTGACGCGGTCTTCCAGCTTGTAATCGTCGAAATCAAGCATGTAGAACGGTCGCGACGGATAGGCGGGAATATCCAGCTGTCGCGCGCCAATCCTGAAAGGCAGTACCGGGACTTCGATAGTCGCATGGTTACTGTCGGGCGAGATGAAAGTTTTTTCGATAAACTCCAGATTCTCGTTCAGGATGCCGAAATAATCGGTCGTCGGGAGCAGTTTCTTTTTCAGTTCCGTTAAATCCAGCGTAAAGCCGTTCAGTCCGCCCGTCTCGGCAATCTGACCGATCATCGCACCGGTTGTAATGATCGATTTGGGGTTGGTAAACTTGCCGTTGCCGTCGATAAACGGGTATCGTTTATCTTCGGGATACCAGCGACCCACGCGGTAATCGTTCATTGATTTCAGGCGGTTGGGCGAAATGGCATAATATTTCAGAAAGAGGTCGGTCAGCGGTTTGAGCGAGGTCGGGCGACCCGAAAGCAGCACAATGTCGCAAGCATAATACGACAGCAGCGACGAAATCTTGCCTATCAGCGAGTTGAAAGTCTTTTCGATGATGGCGGCCACCACTTTCCTGTCGAACTGCCAACGCAACGATTCGAATGAAAAGCCGAAATGCCGGTTGAAATGGTCTAACACGCTCCGGGTGGGCGGGTTATCGCCGAACAGTTCGTCGTACGACAGGGTAAGACTTTCCACCTTATTCTCCTTGATCAGTTCAAGATAACGCGAAGCAACCGGCGCCGAAGCCTGCAAGTTGAAATCGCTGCGCAGTTGTCTGTTGCGGACGCTCACGCCCACGTCGGTACCTAAAAACGGTTGCATCAGTTCAACGGGATTGATACCGAAAGCCCTCAACTGTTGTTCGATGGGCGAATACTTGCCTTCAATCACCACCTGATGAATCAGTTCCTTGAGCAAATCGTCGCCGGCCTTGTAGAAGCTTTCCCAAAACAGGGGTACGGGCGTCAACGTGCATTTTCCCGCATCGTCGTATTTGTAGGCGGCAATCATTACGTCGGTAGTCCCGGCGCCGATATCCACCGATCCTATCGTGAGCGATTTTTTGTCGTAACCCTCCAGATCGGCGCGTATCTTCCCGTAGAAATCAAAGTAAGCCTTCACATTTCGCAGGTAACGCTCGCGTATCTCGGCATACAGAAACACAAACTGAGCAGCCGTCGCTTCGTCGTAAATCCATTCCGTCCGTTCTTCCTTTTCCGACAGTTTTTTGGCGGACGGTATCACTTGTACGGATGCAAGTGCTTCTTTCACATCCACTTCCATGTCATACCTGTCCCCGAAAAAGCGGTCGAGCATGATTGCGGCGTCTTCGGCGCATTTGCGTAGCGCCACCTGCTCTACCCGCGACATGGCTGTCGGACAGGTAACGATAATACGTCCGATCTGACGGGGCGTCGTTTCGCTGCCCCAGTAATTGCGTTGTTTGTAACTGTTGATCTGCATTTTGGCCTGCGCCAATATCTCGAGGAAAGAGAAGGTCATCAGTGTCTTGCGCGAGTAATGCATCAGAATGCCGCCGTCGCCTTCGGTGTTCAGCGAGCCGTCGGTGTTGATCTGTTCCGAGATGCCTTCAATATAGATAGGCTTGGCGGTCTCGCCTTCCAGTTGCACAAACTCCCATTCCTGCTTTTGCGGCTTGGTGTCCCACAGGAAGCGTTTCGGACTTGAAAAAGCGCTTGTTTTTTCGGTACCTTTATTTTCGTTTGTTACCTTGTGAATCAACCTGTCGGCCTCTTTTCCCAGCCGAACCAGACTGGGGTAAACAAACTGCCGGCTGTTGGCAAGTCCGAACTTACCCCCGAAATCGGCTTCGCGGAAAGCCAGCCTCATGTCGAACGAATCGCTGTACAGCGTGAGTTCGCCGTTCAGAACGGGCGTGGTGAAGTCCTGCAATTCCAGCGGACTGGTCTTGGTGAAGTCGCCGTTATCGAACAGCACGGCGCAAGTACGCGAGTTCCCGATATCCACCACCAAATCCACAAGGATGGACGCCACATTCCGGTTGGAATACAGCGTGATTTGGGGCAGGATATCCAGTTGTTGAATATACCTTAATATATATATGTATTGCGCGAGGTAGTGCAATTTCGGTTTTCTCCCTCTTAAATCGTTGATGTTTTCTAAGTTATGGTACTTTTTAAGCACATATTTATCCACCCATTCGCAATTGAACGCTACCGAGCAATAGTCCACCAGCATGTATTCATCCTTACAGAGGGCAAAGTTCTTCCGGTTCTCGAAAGCATTCGAAAAAACAGGCGTCTCGTTCAAGTCTTCGTTTTCAAAAATCTCCGTTTCAAACGCGCTTCGCGTATCGAACGCCAAAAGCAGGTCGTACTTCGCGACAGGGCCGCCCGACGCTACCGGTATCAGTTTAAACCGACACCAGTTGGTTGGCCCAAACTCCGTCCTGTTGCCGTTAAGCGCGAAAAAAGGCATGGGAAACCAAGTGTTTTCATGTTTTTTCCAATCGATTCTACTGACCGCTTCATGAAAACAACCCGAATCCTTCGGGTCTTCCGTATCGATGGGTATCGTACTTTTCTCGTCCTCGTAGAAATCCTCCCGTATCGTCTCCCAGTTTTCGGTCACAACGCCGTTCGTCACGCAACCGAGTTCAAACAAATCGTGTTTTTTCACCCATACCTCCTCTTCCGAAAAGAAATGCGCAATCTCTAATTTCAATTTGGCATCGTCCGTGTCATACCATTCGTGGAAGAACATCTTGAATTTCCCGTCCACCTCCAGCGGAACCGTAAAATACTGAATGCCCGTATTCGCTATTAAATTCATGTTTGTATATTGTTGTTTTGTCATTTACCACGTCTCCTTTCTTTAAAATCGCCTCGTTCTAAGTTCTTTCGGTGTTATAATTTTTCCTGCCGTAATGAAATAACCCTGCCTGTCGACATAGCCGGGTTTGTTGTTCAATTGGGCTTTGACTAACATATTTTTCTTAAAGTCTATTTCGAAATGATGATATAATTCCCCATCTAACACAGGCGGTACAATTTCATTACCCTTGTTATCAAAAATACCGTACGCTAATTTATCATATTGAAAAATTGAACAGGTAAAGTAGTTATTGGTTCCGAAACCTATATAATCATATATAAAAGGAATGATGATATGATTTGATTTGTCGATAACGCCGCATTTCCCTTCTGCATAACCATTGTAAAGGTTTGCTTCTCCGGTATTCATACTTAACGCTATCACGCCATTATTAAAAAACAACCCGCCACATCCCTCGATATTGAATTCACCATTATTATATGCATACGGTACAACCAATTGTCCCTGTTTATTAATAAAGCCAATTTTGCTTTCTCCATATCCATCTGACTTATAAACAGCTGCCATTCCATCTGAAAAGTAATCGACGCAATCATAAATGCAGGGAATAACTTCCTTGCCTTTCCTGTCGACAAATCCCCACTTGTGTGATTCTTTTCCCGTTTCAATACAAACGGCTGCCATGCCTTCTGAAAAAGACGACGACATGTAAAATGGCTCATACTTGAAAGGAACGACCGTTTGCCCTTTTTTATCGATAAAGCCCAATTTGTTATCTTTGATTACGCCAACTAATCCTTCGGAGAAATATAAATCATTTCCATAGATTCTATCATCATATACAATAGTATAAATGCATGGAATCACTTCTTTTCCTTTTTTGTCAATAAAACCCCATCTTCCATTTTCGTCATATTCATACGGGCGTGAACCATTTATTTGTACAGCCGCCATTCCTTCCGAAAAATTCAGAACTTCGGTGTAACGTTTTTCTAAAGATATCTCTTTACCTTTCGTGTTTACCAACACATATTTACCTGATGATTTTGCTATTGCAATACCGTCGTAAAAATAACCAATTTCATCATATTGTCTATTTATTAACTCTTTACCATTTTTTTTTACCAATCTTGTTACTTTATTTCCTTCATTTATACTAAATAACCCGTTGTTCATACTGCTTATAGATCCTTCGTATTTACCACACGGAATCACTTCTTTTCCTGAATTATTGATTAATCCATTTTTACGGTCTTTCTGAACAATGGCTCTACCATCATTAAAGAACGGACCATAATCATACATGCAAGGTATCGCTTCTTGTCCTTTTTGATTGATAAACCCCCATTTGCCGTTTTTCTTTACAGCCGCCAATCCTTCCGAAAAATTATCGAAATCATCATATCTCAACAGCGCTTGCGCTAATTGTTCCCTGTCAATGCCATTGAAAAAAGATAGGTTATGAATGTGATCCCGGATACCGGGAACAAAATGATAAAGCGCAACCGACGCAATGATCAAAACCGCAATAAGCGCCGCCGCGGCAATCAGGACGATTCGCAACCTTTTATTCGCGCCTCGACGCATATTTGCTGTTGCGTATGCGTTTGAAAGCGGACTGTTCGGAGTCGCGCTTTGATCTGATTCGGTTGGATTTGTTCGCGTAATGCCCTGCTGCGAGTTTATCGGTATTACCGGCGTCATTGGCGCTATCATTGTTCCGCAATATTCGCAAAACAAGCTGTCGTCGTCAATCCGGTTTCCGCAATTTTCACAATACATGATTCTCGATTCTATTAATTAAACATCTAATCTACGTTTTTCGTTGTATTTTTCTATCGTTATGAATTAATGCGATTGAGCAACCCGGAAGCCCAAAAATCTTTCTTTGGCGTTTGGGTCGCTGCTGTAGCGGTTGGATACGCGGCAAGTCCGCGCCAAGTTGAACCAGCAGCCGCCGCGGGCAATCCGACCGGTACCCGACGAAGGGCCTTTCGGATTGGTTTGCGCATTTGAACTATAGGCGCCGTGCCAATCCTCGCACCATTCCCAAACATTTCCACTCATATCGTATATCCCCAACTCATTGGGTTGCTTGTCGCCTACGGCATGCGTTGATTTTGCGCTGTTACTGTCATACCATGCAACCGAACTGATAGTATTACTCCCGCTGAACCTGTAACCGCGACTCATGTTCCCGCCCCGCGCTGCATATTCCCACTCGGCCTCGGTCGGCAAACGGTATTTTTGACCCGACTTCTCATTCAACCGGTTGATAAACGTCTGCGCATCGTGCCAGCTAACGTTTTCAACGGGACAATTGTCGCAACCCGCAAAACGACTTGGGTTTGTACCCATAACTTCTCGCCATTGTTTTTGGGTTACCGGGTACTTTCCGATACTAAAACTGCTTAATGATACCCGATGAGCGGGCGATTCTCCGTCATAGCAATCACTGCCCTGCTCTGCAGTGCAGCCCATGATGAAAGCGCCGCCCTGAACCGATACCATTTGCATAGCTATTCTACTCAAAAAGAGGTCGCTTTCGTCTTGCGCTTGTTGCTGTCGCCGTTGTTGTTGCCGCTGTTCGACTTCCCGTTCCAAGCGGGCGCTTTCTTCGATTTGTTGCCATTCCATTTGCGACTTTTCCGCTTGCCGGTCGTTATATATTTTTAAACCAAATCTAATGCCAAAAAACAGCGCCAACAAAATGGCCACGACGCCTGCCGTAATCAAAATATATACCCAAACAGGCGTTGTTTTCGTCTTTACGGGCGGAAACGGATTTGGCGCCATTGCCGGCTGTTGTCGCCATGCGGCTGCCTGCTGCACGACTTGCTGCACAAGACTTGCGCCGCAGTATTCGCAAAACCGGTTGGCGTCGTCATTCTGTTGTCCACAACTTTTACAAAACATATTTATTCAATTCTATTAATAAAACAATCATTTTACGTTTTCCTGCAAATTTTTACCGGTCAACGACAAGATCAGAAGGCGAATATACGGCGCCTGCCGAAATGAAATAGCCCTGCTCATCGATATAACCGGTTATATTATTCCATTTTGCCTTGATTAACACATTTATATTCGCTGTATTATTCAAATTTTGCTTGATATAAATTTCATCAAATACAGGCGTTATTATTTCTTTTCCCGTATTATCCAAAAGACCTTGTTTGTGATTGATTTCACATACAAAATAGTTATATTTAGGATATATATGATCATAAATGAATGGAGAAATTTCTTTTCCCGTATTATCCAAAAGACCTTGTTTATTATTTTTTCCGCAAATAAAATAGTCATTCGTATCAGAATAAATATAATCATAAATGAAAGGAATAACCACATTGTTTGATTGGTCGATTACCCCATATTTACATTCATCATTGTTTTTACAGTTTCCCAAAATCAACTTGACTAGACCATTTCTAAAAGAAGGTATCATTCGATAAAAGTCTTGTCTGTCTGCCGCATGTTGCGGTATTATTTTACAGTAATTAGCCGGAATGACTATTTTTCCATCTATATTAATTATTCCATATTTACCGTGTATTTCTACCGCTGCAAAGCCTTCTGAAAATGGTCCGATATAGTCATAAATACACGGGATCGCTTCTTTACCCTTATTGTCAACCAATCCCCACTTGCAAACGCCTCCTTTATTCTTCATGATAACTCTCGCAAATCCGTCGGAAAAATTAAAATCATCCATACCGTTTAGACAATCTACCGAATACTTGAAAGGAACAATTGTTTTCCCTGTTTTATCAATATAACCATATTTGCCATTTTTCATAACTTGAACCAATCCTTCGCGGAAATCTCTCACGTTATTATATTGAAAAGTATAAATACATGGAATCGCTTCTTTTCCCGTTTTGTCAATAAAACCCCATGTCCCTTTTTCGGGCATACTGCTTGATTCTGAGACAACGCCATTCATTTGTACAGCCGCCATGCCATCCGAAAAATTTAATACTGCGCTATATGGTTTTTGCAAAACAATTTCTTGCCCTTCTTTGTTTTCCAATACAAATTTACCGGATGATTTTATGATATTAATGCCATCATGAAAACGAACGTCATAATTATTAACTTGAAAATCCGGATTTTCCTTGCCATTTTCGTCTAAAATTCGGCCTCCGACAGATAATAAACCATTGTACATTCTATCGATACGTTCTTCGTATTTTCCAAAAGGAATCAGTTCTTTACCGGTTTGATTAATTAAACCATATTTCCCGTTTTTCCTTACGATGACGTTAACACTCATAATGAAATCGGAATTTTCGATTTCATCATAAACGCAAGGAATCACTTCATTACCGGTTTGATTGATAAAACCCCATTTATCATTTTTTTTAACGCCGGCCAATCCTTCCGAAAATGTAGTGAATTCATCATATTTCAACAGCGCTTTCGATAATTTTTTCCTGTCGTCGCCTTTGAAAAAAGAAATATTTTGGATGCTTTCCTTAAAACCGGGATTAAAAAAATAAAACGCTGCCGTCGCCATGATAATAACTGCAAAAAGCGCCGCCGCAGCAATCAGGACTACTTTCTGCGTTTTATTCCCGCTTTGGTTGCGAATGTTAGCGGTAAAACTCGCGCTCGAAAGCGGTCTGTTCGTATGCGCCTGTTGGCACGAAACCGTTTGATTGACTTTGGCAGCTTCCTGTTGCGGCGCCGAGAGCGCAACCCCGACGCCACAGTATTCGCAAAACCGACTGTCGTCGTCTATTTGTAGTCTGCAATTGTCGCAAAACATATTTAGGATGTTATTAATGATTACACATGTTCTATCGTTTCGTCCTATCTTATTCGGAAAGCGCTATACGGAAACCCACATCGCTGCTGTTGCTGCTTGGGATGTCACTGAAACGGGCGGAGATGCGACAGTAGGTTGCGTCGTTGAACCAGCTGCCGCCGCGAAATACGCGGTAAGAACCCGAAAGCGGGCCTTTGGGATTACTTATTGCGCTGCTATTATAATAGTTTGAATCATACCAGTCGCTACACCACTCCCATACATTGCCGTTCATGTCGTATAGACCCAATTCGTTGGGATTCTTCATGCCTGCCGGATGGACATTGTTGTCGCTGTTTTCATGAAACCAGGCAACATCGTTTAGAATGTTGCCGCCGCTGAATGTGAAACCCTGGCTTTTACCGCCTCCCCGTGCGGCATACTCCCATTCGGCCTCTGTCGGCAAGCGATAGGCTTTACCTGTAAGCCGGTTTAATCTGGCTAAGAACGTCTGTACATCGTCCCAACTAACATAACATATCGGATAATTGTCGCCTTCGCCTCTGTCGGACGCAGTGGCGCCGGATTTGTTTCGATGCTGTTGCATGGCAGTTCCCATGACCGCTTTCCATAACGCTTGCGTAACAGGATATTTACCCATGTTGAAACTGCTTACGGTTACCGCGTGGGCAGGCTTTTCATCGTCATTACAATCGCTTCTCTGTTCCTTGAAAGTGCAACCCATTGTAAATGTGCCGCCCTGAACGAAAACCATCTGAATTTTTATTGACGCAGGCGTTTGTGGGGGCGTCGGCATAGAATTTGTACTTCGGATGGAACTGGGTGGAGGAGGCGCCGGCGCTTGCACCGGTCGTTCTACTTGCGCTATTTCCGGCTGCATAACCTGTTTTACTTCCGGCTGTGCAGCCTGTTTTACTTCAGTTTGTGATATTCGAGGCGCAAGGTTTGTGCCGCAATACTTGCAGAATATGCTGCCATCTCTAATCTGTTTTCCACAATTTTTACAAAACATATTTCTTCTTTTTTACTAATAAACATTTGTTTTACACTGTCAGGGCATATCACAATAGTACACATCGTTTAAAATCGTCATAATAACGACCCAACAATTCCTGCAATAGCTCCAAAGACGACAATCAACAAAATCAGATCAATCAAAGAGATTATAAGACCTGCAATAGCAAGACCTTTTGGCTGCTTAAAAACTCCTGCAAAAGAAAGGATTAGTCCTAATAACCATAAAATCCATCCTAAAATGGGAACCCAGCCAAGGAAAATGGCGATTATCGCAAGAATGAACCCGGCAGTACCTGTTCCATTGGATTTACCTTCGACTTGATTGACAATGATTGTCTGTCCTTGTGAACCTTGTCTGCTGTTTGGTACATCCGGCCTAATTGTTTGCTCTGCGCGAACATCTTCGTTTTGCTGAACATTCAAGTTCGTACTTTCTTGCCTGTATGCTACATCAGGGTACGATGGCTTAAGATTTGCGCCGCAAAATTCGCAAAATCTACTCTCGTCATTAATCTGTTTTCCACAATTTGTGCAATACATAATTCTTTTATTTAATATTGATTACTAACTCTATTCTATGCTAATCACATCGTCTTTTGAAGGCGTGATAACCACGATATTGCCTATCTGCACGCTTTTTACCAACTTTTCCAGATCTTCATTTTTCAAGCGAACGCATCCGTCGGTGGCGCGCGTTCCGATAGATTCATTATCGTGCGTGCCATGAATGCCTATGCCTTTATGATTTGGCGTATTCAATCGAAGAAAATAGGGACCGTATGCACCTTTTATCTCGCCTTTACCATCTTTGAAATCATGAACCCAATGGGAGGCTTTCTGAATGTCGGTAATGGTAAAAACACCCTCCGGCGTTTTTAAGTCGCCTACTTTTTGCTTGTCTCCAAAATTCGCCCCGCAAGCACACGGGTATTTCTCCAGAATTTTACCTTTGTAATCGTACAACGTCAAAGTCATTTCTTCTTTTGATACGACAATAAAAGAAGCATTTGCGATTTTTGCAACTTCCTTTCTGTGATACTGCCATACAATAAACAAGCCTGCGTATGGCAACAACAATATAATCCAAAGTGTTATTTTCCTTTTCATTGTGTATAGACAACTGTAAATCCGTTAGTACTCCTCGTGATGGACTTGATATAACCTTGTGGAGGCGCCGGTTCCTCATACGCCAAATGAGGTGTTTCGTCTTGGTCAAAATAAAATAATAAAAATCGTCTATCAGTTGAATTATCATTTTTAATGATCACGGCAAAATCGGTAAATGTTGAATTTGTACTCACTAATCGATTCGGGAAAGCGATTTCTGTATAACCTGCATCTTTATGTCGTGAATATACTTTCCAGTTATTTAAATCGTTGTCTTTAAAATAGTTCAATAATGCCATTCTGCATTTTGCCGTAGCGATTCTTTCTTTTGAAATGTTGTCGCCCCAAATGGAATTCAGGAGTCTAAAATCATCGGCATATAAAATATAATTAGAAGAAATATAGCCGATTACTTCTTTGTTAGTTTGGTTATTTTTCCATTTCACTTTCGACCACTCATACCCGTTTTCATAAACAACCAGTTCCGAACCGTATGGTATTGAGCCTAAACTATTGTAATCCACGCCTGCTTCCGGAGTTGAACGCAGAAAAACGCTTGGAGCAAACGTATAAAAACGGGGCAAATCTCTTTCGTTAATGTATGGTTTGTAGAAAACAAAATAACCTATACAACTGCATACAATCAACAATAATGCGATTCCGGCAATCAATATGGTAACAGGAAACGGCTTCGTCTCTCTATAAACTTTATGTGCCGACGCCGGTGCCGGAATGTTTATAACCGGTGAAGCGGCTGCGACAGGTTTTGGGGTAAATGTATTTCCGGGGACGGGTTCTGGCGGCTTTCTTTCCGCCGGCTGATGTGAATAAGGGGTATTAATATTTTTCACCTGATGCGATTGAACACTTGAAGTCGTTTCAACCGTAGAAACCCTGAACGAGAGTTTGTTGCCGCAACTTTTGCAAAATGTCGCATCCATGCGGTTGACAATTTGGCATACTGCACATTTGTTCATTGCAGGTAAAGTCGGCGATGCCATCGACCGATCTTCCTGTAAGGTTTCCGGTTGTTCTACAGGAGGGGGAAGGTTTGCGCCGCAGTTCCTGCAAAATCGGCTCCCCTCATTAATTTGCTGTCCGCAATTCTTGCAAAATTTCATTTCATCACTTATTTACGTTTATTCATTTCTTGTTCAAATCAGTACAAAAAAATAGCGCGGAAACAACCTGTCTGACTATCAGGTTTCCACGCCTATCCCTCTGGCAAGTTGCTCCACGCCGAATACACGGCGTTTCGCTAACTTATTCTTGAGGGATAACCCAATAGGGTTATAATTTGTGGAAATTGATAACAAGAATATAGCAGCAATCCGCTATTTTATATGTCTGTATTTAAGTGCTTTACGCACTATTTTTCTTTATTTTGCCATAGGCAGTTGTTTAAAAATTAACGCCTCAAATTTACAAAAAATATTTTATTAACGAGCAAGAAATTATTAAAAATTTCTGAAATATTTTTAAATACGTTGATTATCAGTTATTTTAAATTATTTTGTTTTGGTTAAAAATTTGTATTAATTTGAATTGAATTGGAAATCTGCCCTATACTAAATCGGCTTTAGCCAAATGAACCGATTCTATTGCAACTTTATTGCAATAACAAAATATTACTGTAGCTTTGCGGTATTAATTTTCTTTTAAATGGGACAAAATAAACGCAAAACCAGGATAAAACAACTTGCTACAATATGTAATATACTTTTGCCTACACGGGGGAAAATTATATTACATATTTGAAATACAAAAGTGAAGGTGTTTACAATATGGGACGTAATTTTGTCCTTCAAATTACATTTCAAACCAAAACCTGCTTCCCTGTCCCTCTTTGCTTTCTATTTGCAGTTCGCTGCCGTGCTGTTCGAGTAATTCGTGGCAGACGATTAAGCCTAAACCGCTACCTTGTTCGTTAGCTGTTCCCCGGCGAATGTTTGTGCTGTCGATGCGGAACAGGCTGCGTAATTGTTTTTCGCTCATGCCAATGCCTGTGTCGATGACCGTAACGGTGTATCCGGTAGAGACAGGGCGCGCCCTGTCTCTACAAAACGGTTCGACTGACAGCGTAACCGTTCCGCCGCTGTCGGTAAATTTGACGGCATTGGTCAGCAGGTTGCGGATAACAGTGACTATCACATTACTGTCGCCTGTGACAACTGCGTCGTCGGGTATGACGGCATTGAATGTTATTCCTTTCTTTTCGGCCATGGCGCGAATCAGTGCGAGGTCGGGACGGAGGTGTACAGGCAGGCTGAACGTTGTGGGCGTACAGGCCGTGCGACCGGTCTGTATTTTTGCCCAGTTGAGCAGGTTGTAAAGGAGTTCGACCTGGTGGTCGGCCGATTTAAGCAGTCCGGCATAATAGTCTGACAGGGTGTCGGCATCCCACAGGCGGCTGTTTTTCACAAGTTGTTGGATGGCGTCGCGTTGCGATACGGCGGGGTTTTTCAGGTCGTGTGAGATGATGCTGAAGAACTTGTCTTTGGTGGCGTTCATCTCTGCAAGTGCATGGTTGCGGCGGGTGCGCATGCGCAGCATATACCACAACAGGGCAAGGATGACCAAACAAACGGCTACTCCGCCTGCCAACAGTCCGCGTTGCATGTTTTGGCGGCTGATGACCTGCTGTTGCCTTTCGATTTCGAGTTCTTTTTTCTCGGTTTCGTATCTTACCTGCATCTCGGTCAATGCCGATTGGAAGTTTTTGTTCGACCACGCGGATTGCAGGGCATGGTGTTTATCAAAATACATATCGGCTTGGGCGGGATTTCCCAAATGTGCATATAATTTTGTCAATATTTCGTAAAGCGCCAGTGTGTTTGCCGGCTCGCTGTCGTCTGTATTTAATGCGTCTAAGGCGGTTAGTTCAGCTTTGCGCCATTCGTTGCGTTTCAGGTGTATGGTAGAAAGCAGGCGCAACGAAACCGCCTTTTCGCGGGGAATACTCGGCGAATCCACTGTTTCAAGCGCCTGAAGCGCATAGATTTCCGCCCTTTGGTCGTCGCCATAGCCTTCTAAAAAGATTTCCGACAGGAGATTCAAAGAAGCCGCCTTTTCTACTCCTTCCTCAGGATGTGAAAAAAAGTAACCGTATGCGATCTCGGCATCTCGCAAGGCGCTGTCGTACTCTTTCCGGTACAGAAATATGGCGCTCAATCCTTTTTTTGCAAAAGCAATGGCTAAGGAATCGCTGATTTCATGCGCTATTTTGTCCGATGCCGTATAATTGATTTCCGCCTGTTCGTAATTATCCATGGATATATACAACGTTGCGATATTGTAATACGCAAAAGCTTGATTTTCCATATAACCGTGTTTTTCAAACAATTTCAATGCCTTGTTATAATATTCGATCGCTTCGTGATACATTCCCTGAATGTTGCACAGATTACCCATATTGCCATAAGTGGATGCGTACCAATCGTCAATCCATTCTTCATCATACTCTTCCGGAAAATCACGCATCCGTTCTATTGCTTCCAATGCCTTTTCGTAATAGACCATGGCGCTGTCGTATTGCGAAATTCTATAGAAGTTTATACCCAATACCTTGTAACCAAGCGACACGGCATGGTATCTTTCGAACGAAGCAGCTATTTCAACATATCTGCGGGCATAATCCATTGATTTTTCATGATTTATTTCCTGATAGCCCCGCATTAAACCATTATAAATGCTCATCAGTTCTTTTCCTTCGGGCCGGTTGGTTGCCAATATCTGTTCGAGCGAATCCACCTGATGGTTGCAATGGTCGTTGTGTTGGGCGGATGCGATGCAGGGCAGTAACAGAATTAAAATTCGTATGATTCCATGTTTCAGGGCATACTGCACCATCTCCATTGTGTTGTGGATGCCGAGTTTGCTGAAAATATTTTCTTTATGCGAAACGACGGTACGCACGGCGATACCCAAACAGGCAGCTATTTCCTTGCTCATCAGTCCGTCGCGGCAGAGGTGGATGATTTCGCGTTCGCGCTCGGTAAACTCAGGGGTAACGGCTGTTGTCTTCTTTTTCGATACATAGAGGTCGAAGATAATGGCGGCAATATCGCGCCCGAAATATTCCAATCCGCTCATCACGGTGCGGATGGCTTCGGCAAGTTCGTCGCCGCTGCCCCGCTGCTTACTGACAAAGCCGTCGATGCCTGCTTCAATCATGGACTTGACTGTTTCGGCGGTGTTCTCTGCCGATACGGCCAATATTTTCAGCGCGGGATAGTCGCGCCGCAGGCGACGGGCTATTTCCGCTCCGCCCATGCCACCGGGCAGGTTGATGTCGAGCAGTATAAGGTCGGCAGGCGTTACGGAAAGTACGCGAAACAACTCTTCGCCGCTATCAGCTTCGCCTGCAATACGTATATCGGGATAGCCTGAAGCAAAAGTCGCCTTCAGCATCATGCGGAACAGGTCGTGGTCATCTACAACAATTACTTGTATCATGAGAGTTGAAAATTTAAGATTCCATCTATTAACCCATTATGCAAGTTGGGATAATTATTTACTTAAAGGATGAATAATAATCTCTTGAATAAATTCAAAATAAAATCGATGTATCTACCAAACATTTTTCCCTGTTTGCCATAGCTGATCACGATAATTAGTTTCGTCAAATGGAACATCATTTCCCCAAAAACCAAAACCTTCTGTTAGACTTCCTTTTCTTCCTGGGGGGACTATACCATCCGTATAGACTGTTGAGTTTTCCAGTTCCCTTGTCAGTTTTATTTTTTGTTTCTGTGGCAATTGCTTTACCAGCGACAAAACCTGATTGTATGTTAGACTTATTACAGCTTCCATATTTTTTATAGTTATTTCAGACGCAAAGATACGGTTTTTAGTTGAAAATTGAAAGTTGAAAGTTGAAAATTAACGGATATCGGAATAATTTCCGATACCGGCGTCGGAAATATTTCCGTTGACAGGCATTTTTTACACCCGTACCTTTGCAACGCGATTCGGATAAATTTCAATAAAGATGGACGTCAAAAACGATAAAAAGGATGAAATCCTGTTTCACGCTGAAAAGTTGTTGCATTACAACGGTTTACTGATAGCGCAGTGCGATAGCTGGCTTTCGGCAGAAGAAGGGATGAGGAATATGGAAAAGCGTATCAAAGAAAGAAAAAGGAAGGAACGCAGATGAAGTGGATAACGCAAATTTACGCAGATAAAGCGTAGTTAAATTTGAATCAAAACATGGAATTAGCAGTATGTATTTTTTTAATCAATATTAATTCATAAAATTTTAAATCAATGAAAAGAACAATTATTTTTTCGGTTATCCTGTTGACGCTGACTACTTTTGGCTATACGGCGCCAACCATGACCATGACCACGTCCAAATCGGGGACAGCATCGATTCTGTTGGCAGGTAGCGGCTCCTGTACGATTGACTGGGGAGACGGATCGGCTGTCGAAACGCATACACTTCAGGCTCCCGACGAGCAAGGCTGGGCGGGGGAGCAACACACCTTTACGCATCGTTATTCGAGAGGCTCCGCTCGCACCATCTCCATCACCGGCGAAAACATCACCCACTTCAATTGCTGGCGCATGGAGGTGACCGATTTGAATGTGAGTGAAAATGCCGTACTTACCGAATTGATTTGCTATAGGAACGTTTTATCGGCGCTCAATGTGAGCAAAAATACTGCGCTCACCCGCCTCTATTGCAACGACAATCAAATCGCAGAATTGGATGTGAGCACATTAGCAGCTCTGACCTATTTAGATTGCTACAGTAATGAGTTGAAACATTTGGACATAAGTAAAAACGCCAAACTTGAAACCCTGAATTGCGACGAAAATCATCTGACAACATTGGACGCAAGCGCCAATCCTGTGCTGGGCAGCCTGAGTTGCCGCAGTAATCAATTTGCTGTCGCTGCGCTGGACGCTTTGTTGAAATCGCTGCACAACAATGAAATGAAAATAAAAGTTGCGCACATACAAAAGAATCCCGGAAGCGAAGGTTGTAATACAGCTATCGGGAAGGACAAGCAATGGACGGTTTGGAATTGATTATTCATTATTAATTATTCATTATAAAAGTTGCGCCCGACACGTATCAGGGATATAAAAATGAAAAAAACAGTTAGATTGAGTGTTTTGTTGGCAGTGATGTGCATTGCCGTAGTGAGTTTCAGCAGTTGCAGTAAAAAAGATGGCGTTACAAGCGGTAATGTCAAGTTATCTCCCCCTTCATGGTTGCACGGATCATGGGGAGTTGAAGGGCTTGGAATGGAGATTTTCAAGGTTACATCGAACGACGTTATTTATATGGGCGTAAGCCTTAAAGATATGTATAACATCACGACGGTGGCAGGTAGCGTTTCGTTGAAAGAAACGAAAAACACGAGTTCCATTTACGAATTAACCTACAAGGCAAGCGCCGGAGGAGAAAGGGCATCAGCCATCTTTTCTTTCAAAAAAGGAGATGGAACCTACATTGATATAGCGATCAACGAAGCCGGCGAAACTTTCAATGAAAGCGATTATGCAGAATTTGTCAAGTTGAAATAAGCCCTGTTTTTTAGAGACGTGGTACGCTGCGTCTCTTTTTTTTTGTTTGTTTTTCTTGATTATTCCAAAATTTGCCTGTACATTTGTGATTTATTTGAATTTTCATAAATATAAATTTGTTGAATTTTAAGGTTGCACCCGACACGAATCAGGGAAAAAAAATGAAAAAAACATTATACTTATCAGTTGCAATGATTTTGTTTTCCGCCGTATATACTTCGGCGCAAGAATCGACTTTCAACCAAAACGACAATGTTGTCAACCTCGGCATTGGTTTCGGCGGAAATCTATACTCGGGAACTTGGTATAGAGATTCCGAATATAGTCGTATGCCTGTTATTACTTTATCCTACGAACGTTGCGTCGTCGGCAACCTGTTCAATGAACAAAGCGCAATAGGCATAGGCGGACTACTCGGTTATACTTCAGCCAAATATGGAAATAAAGCCTACGGATGGACTTCAACCGACATTATGATTGGCGCTCGCGGCGCGTTCCATTATGCGTTTGTGGACAAGTTGGATACGTATGCCGGCATTATGGCTGGTTACAATGTCAATTCCAGGAAATGGCATGGCACATGGGACGATTCAATAAAATCTACAAGCAGCGGTTTGACTTACACCGCTTTTGCAGGCGCACGCTATTATTTTGCCAATGCAATTGCCGTTTTTGCAGAACTCGGTTATGGGTACAACGTTATCAATGCAGGAATTTCGGTGAAGTTTTAATCGAAAATTGAAACTGTCAACGAAGACGGAGAAACTGTCAGAGATAGCGATTACGACCGATTTGTCAAGTTGAAGTAATCCCGATTTTATTATTGAGACGCAGTATGACATACCTTCACGTCATGATGCGTCTATATAACATTGATTTTCAGATAAATACTGAAATAAATACAAAATATTTGCAAATAAGAAAAATTTGCATTTATTTTGTGCTTCAAATATTTAAGATATGAAGCATGTAATTATCGGAGGAGTGGCGGGAGGCGCCACCGCAGCGGCAAGAATCCGCAGGGTGGATGAGTTTGCGGAAATTATTCTGCTCGAAAAAGGAAAATATATTTCGTATGCCAACTGCGGATTGCCCTATTACATTGGGGGAATCATTGAAAACAGAAACAGTCTTTTTCTGCAAACGCCCGCATCTTTCGGACGGCGGTTTCAAATTGACGTGCGGGTTGAACAAATGGTTACCGGTATCGA
>Ga0082212_10001253_pt1 | contig 37433 bp, 30 predicted proteins | sample TergutNt197P3_FD_71548 | JGI IMG/M metagenome (GOLD analysis project Ga0082212, IMG submission 71548) | Neocapritermes taracua P3 segment gut microbial communities from Petit-Saut dam, French Guiana - Nt197 P3 | ecosystem: Host-associated > Arthropoda: Insects > Digestive system > Gut ...
GGTTGTTTTTTGCTATCTCCATCTGCGCCGCAAGCCTGCCCGCTCTCCCCTGCCAATGAGACAGGCGTTTGGCTTCTAGCTCCCCTGACTGGCAGAGGGCATCGATGCCCTTCCTCAGATTGTCGATCCTTGACGGCTCTAATGTTTTAGCGACTTTTTTCTCCTCAAGCATCTTCCTGATGCCAGCGGCAATTGCTGAAGCTGTCATCCCTGGGCCAGTGGCTGTGCCGACCAGAAAGGAGCCTGCCGGGTAAAATTGCCTCCTAAAGTGATTCAGGTGAAACCGTCTTGATGTGCCAATCCTGAATTATTGTTTATTTATCGACTAGATACACGCACTTTTTATGCGCTACCAGAAACACCGCACTCAATATGCCTCTACAGGCTATGCCTATCTAACCACTGTCGAACGCGAGCTCTGGAAGCAAAACAACGAAAGCTACCTAAAAATCAATACTCTTGGCGTTTTTGGCATTCAGTCAATATAGCAGATCATTTTTTTGCAGTTCATGTAGTCTAATATAATCAGGATGTTTGATTACACATGGCAAAAGCGATATCAGACGAGAAAATAGCTATAGTGTTCCTGCCTCCATATTCCCAAGACTTCAATCCGATAGAGTCTGCCTGGTCCAAGGTGAAGGCGGTGTTGCAGAAACTGAAGGCAAGGACGGTGGAAGTATTGCTCCCAGCTATCGCGCAAGCACTGGATTCGGTCACACCCGATGACATTAATGGCTGGATTATCCACTGCGGCTATGGACTGTGACAAGTTGAATTGCTATACTACATACAGCTTACGGAAGTAGAGCAGGCGTTCAAGACATTGAAGACAGACCTGTCATTGCGCCCCATCTACCATCAAGATGTAGTGGAAACCTTTGGTACCTCGCTCTAATGTTTTCAAGGACTTGTGGCCTCTCGATACCTCCAGTTGTCAAAAACGGGATAGGGGTAGTCAATGGCTTCAAGGTTTTTCTGGTATTCTGCAAGTCAAGTATATAGTTCCCTAAAATTATTGCATTTTCAATGGAACTCTATTTCGCTGACACAACGCTAAATATCAATCTCAACGCCCATTTCTTCAGCTTTGGATAATATGGAATTATAGGCGATTTCAAATGATTTGGCCGCCCTGTGGTATGGCGACTCCGACAAGTTTTTTGCGTATTTGATGGCGAGTTGTCGACGCAATTCTACAGGGGTGCAGGAAAGTTCTACAACTATTGGTTCTAGTTCCTGACTTAGTCTAAATTTTCTACTTGCAACATATTTAATAAACCATCTATATTTCCCCCTCTCCCTTTGCTGGGATAAATGAGTTTTTTCATGTTCGATGATTGCTGGATAGTCCTGTGGATTCAAATTGGGGGGATGATAAATTTTTGGGTCAAATGCCAGCCATTGCCATTTTTTTGTGGCTACTTTTAGCCACCATGGCTTCGGATGCAAAATATAATTTTCTACCGATGGGACTTGAGTATTAATAGCAATCAATAAATTTTCTTGAAAAAAATCTTGGCTTTGACAAAAGAGAGGAAAAAAACTTGCCAATATCAAACTAGGTAAGGACATTTATTTATCTAAAAAATTTGCAAACCAATTAACAGCTTTAGAGGCCAGTAATTCTTTTGAGTCAGGCCCGATGGAATTTCCTGAGCCACATTTTGTTATAGGTATTAGAGTGTTTGGGCTATCCCCAAAACCCTTTCCTGAAGAAATATCATTGACAAGAATTGCATCCAGACCTTTCGCTACAAGTTTTGCACTTGCGTTTTCCACAAAATTTTCACTTTCGGCCGCAAAGCCCAGTAGCCATTGATGAGTTTTGGTTTGGTGTAATGTAGACAAAATATCAGGTGTCCTGAGCAGGGGCAAGTTCAACGCCTCCTCCATTTTTTTTATTTTTTCTGTCGAGTATTTTTCTGGTCTTTGATCAGCCACTGCCGCCGTTGCACAAATTCCATCCATGTCTGGCCATAACTCCAGACAGGCGGCAAGCATGTCTTCGGCACTTCGCACCCTCTTTGTTGGAATACCCCAAGGTGATTTTAATTCTCCACCCAATACCAAATGAACATTTGCACCGACATTCCTAAAAGCCTTGGCCATTTCGATGCCCATATGCCCTGTTGATCTATTTGTAAGCGTCCTTACTGGGTCTAAATCTTCATGTGTAGGGCCTGCTGTCACTAGCACACGTTTGCCTTGGAATATTTTTGAACGCTCGGTGCCGGTAGCTATTATTCCGTCAAAAATATCGTCGATGTCTGCCAGCTTTCCAGTTCCATCTTCCCCGCAAGCTAATATCCCTGATTTTGGCTCAACTATAGAGTGTCCATAGCCTGATAGGGTTTCTAGGTTTTTTGTAAATGCTGGATGGCTCCACATAGCCCTATTCATCGCTGGTGCCCATAGAATCCTGCATGTGGCCGCCAGCAAAATTGTTGAAAGCAAGTCATCTGCTATGCCATTTGCCACTTTTCCAATAATGTTGGCGGTGGCAGGTACCACGGCAACAACATCTGCCCATCGTGCAAGGTCTACATGTTCTACCCTTGGGTTTGGCCTCCATTCATGGTACTCGGGGTTTGCGCCAAAACATGGCTCTCCGCTTAGGGTAGCCAAAGTCAATGGAGTAATAAACCTGCTACCAGCGTCTGTCAGGCAACATCTCACCTGATGGCCTGAACGAACAAGCAATCTAATCAAGTCGGCTGATTTGTACGCCGCTATTCCGCCAGTGATTCCAAGAAGTACTTTCATAATAAACATCCAAGTATTACAGAGTGAGGTAATTGCTAAACTTGTCAGATGAACCAGAAAGAGGCACTCGAACTTATCTAGTGTAACCATTTCAAGAAAACCTTTTGTAGAAAAATTGGATACACTGTGATATCCTATTAAGTCTTGGATAGGGAAGACCATGACAAATACAACCCAAAGACCAGTAGTTCAGGTTCCAGACGAAATTGGTAACAAATATCGTTTTGTAGTTGTTGCTGGGAAACGCTGTGAACAGTTACAGCATGGAGCATACCCAAAAATTGAGGTTGTTGTGCCGGTAAATCGTTTGGGACAGCCACAAGAAGCCCCCAAGCTGGCATCATTTTGGGCACAGGTCTCAGTAAAGGAAGTAGAAGAAGGCAGAATAGCCTTTGAAGAACACGAAGTCCAAACGCTGGACTACACGACGGAAGTGCCAATCTCTGTTGAGTAAACCAGTTTCATTGCGTTTGAGTACAAACAGCAACTATCATTGGTTCTGTTATAGAATTTCTACCCACCCCCACTGCCTACCAGAGTCCCCAGCTCTGTGAGAAAAAAAAATATCCCTTTCGCAAAGGGTACAGAGCCTTAAGGAGCCATTCTTTTTGGAATCCAGTCCTAGGTCTAACGCTTGAGATTCAAGCAACCCGTGCATGTCAAGGTGATGTTTGCCCCTAGGGCCTACCATGGCAAAGTCATCCCGCCAGGAAGGATCACGCATTGCTTCTTCGATTACCTCAGAGCCAACTTCAAAATGACATGCTTGAATACATGGTCCAAATGCGAAATACAACTCATGGGAGTTTCCACCCAAGTTTATAAACTGTTTAATCCCATGCCTCAGAATACCTGCCAAGACTCCGCGCCAGCCGGCGTGCAATGCCGCAACCCAAGGTCTTTTGCCTACCAGCCCAGCTAGGAGTATGGGAACACAGTCTGCAGTTCTAACGCCAATGCGTCTGCCCGCCACTTGAGTCCAATGGCCGTCACCTTCCCTCAGGATGTCTTCGGCTTCCCAAATACAGCACCCATGAACTTGGGCAAGCATTCGGACTGGAAGCTCTGCGGGGTCGCTTTGGCGGGTAGAAAAACCCCAAGCCATAGGGAAGGGAGGTTGAACGGTGGGTATCAGCATGAACAGATGACAGGCTAGTGCGCCTGCTCCAAATGAGTTAAGGCCACAGTGAGCAAAGAATCGCAATGTCAGTCACTGCCCAACAGGCAAGGAACCAGTACATCATTTTTTCATGTTGGTCTTGCGTCGCCGAGCGAGAGCCGCCAATCCATCCTGCAAATCCTGCGTTCCACGGCAGAAATGACAAATAGACCCATCGCTCAGACGCATTTTGATTCACCGCGGCCCAAAAGAACATAGCATGGGCTACCAATGCCAACAGCCATGCCAATCCAAGGCTTTTGACAACTCCCAGCTTTATAACCATCGTTTTATCGCCACGTGCGGCATCTTCCTCTATTTGGTATATCTGCGTGGCTGGGTAGATAGCTCCGAAGAGGAATCCAAAGCCAATACATATTTTCCAAAACCATGGTGTAAGTGGTTGTCCAGTAAGCCCCCATCCTGCAATAGGGGTTAATAGTCCATAGCCTAGCATGTTAATCAACAAGTCCCATCCTGCTCTTGCCTTAAGGCGTGCAGGAGGCACGGAATAGAGTACGCTCATGAGCACACAGACAGCGGTTGCCAAAGCGAATACTGGCGGAAGAAGATAGCCCAGTAAAAAAGCTGTCACTAGCATGGCAGTGGATACATGCAACAGATATTTTGGCGTCCTGGGCGGCGATTTTAGATAGCCGATGTCCCCATCATCTTTGTCGAAGGCACTGTTAATGGCAAGGGTTCCACCATTCATCAAAATAACAAAGATAAACCAGCCGAGTATGACCTCCCGCCATGGTATTTCAAATCCGACTGCCAGGAAGGTCCCAAGGAGGAAATGAGCTGACATGATTGGCCACTCAAGGGGACGCAGATGAAGCAAATATGGCATTGCACTCTGTCCAAATATGGCTCCAAATATTTTTCGCGCTGTAAATGTGTGTTTGGTCATCAGAAGTTCATCGTTTTTTCAATCATGCCCCTAAGTAGGGGGTTTTTCAATTCAGAATATGTAATTTGAGAATACTCGGCATCCAGTTTGCGAATCCACTGAGCGGCCATACTCGGCACCAAACCATGGTCTGGCAGGAGGAGGCTTTTTTCGATAGCAAAAATAATTTGTCTGGCAATTGGGATGATGTCTTTTAGGTGGGAAGTTTGGAGTGCTTCGATATGGGTGGCTGAAATGGGAGCCTGAATTAAGCTAATTAGCATTTCTAAGCTAAGTTTCGGGTGTCTGAGAAAGGCTGATATTACTCTTGAATCCTTTATCTTCCATACCAACGGCCACATCTGACGCGGAGCCAATCCAGCAAATGTGCGGCGTTCCCCTATAGCCAGTCCAGCCCAAAGCAACTGTAAACGCTCGACAGACTGGGCGCGAGCTTGGGGGTGAGCAATTGGGTCCCACGTGATTTCTGCAAGAGCGCGCCAAGGCAAACGGCTAATCAAACTGACCCTAAGATGTGATGATGAACTTCGATGCTGTGCTATCCACCTGAGCAACATTGGCTTTTTGCGGACATCCGGAATATCAGCCGCGGCCTCAAGCCACTCACGAGGCGGGTTGGGGCGACGAAGGAGTTTTAGGAATTGAGGCCATGGAATATCCGGGGGAAGTTGCCAGATCATCATCTGCGCCTCAGGGCCGTTGCAACAAGCCAATGCACTCTACATGGGCTGTCATCGGAAACAAGTCAACAACCGCAATGTCATTAATAGTCCAAACCTGACTCAACAATTTTATGTCCCTGCAAAACGTTGCACCATCACATCCAATTAACACAAGAGTGCCTGCCTTTGAATTGTTTAATTTATTAATGATTTCGGGAGTCAGTCCAGCGCGCGGAGGATCCAATAATATTACATCGTTTTGGTTTCCAAGGTAGTTTGGCATCCAGTCTTCTACGGTAGATGAGATACATTTTAGTCTAACACAGCCGACAGACGGGTCTAATTGCACTAGTTCGTAGCAATCATGTTTGTTTGCACAAATCCATCCAAAGTTTCTCCCTGCGTAGAGTGTGGAGTCGCTGTCAGACTCTACAAGCACACATTTGTAGAATTTTTCTCCGATAATAGATGAAAAAAGTCCAACCCCGCCATACAGGTCGTACAAGGTATCGCCATGCACATCCCATTGAGTCAAAACATCGTAAAAAACTTTCATCGCCCATTCTGCTGATACTTGAAAAAAACCACCTGGCTTGTGTTCGATGACATGATTGCGAAGTCGCTGAAATGAGCTATCAGGTTCATAAAAATTATGGACAACAGGTTTTTCGGTTCTGTGCCAGCCGTCTGGCTCAAGGCCCCATATTCTTTGTTTTTCATCTATGGCAAATACTTCGGTTGCTGGCGTTCCAGTAGCCAATTCCCACCTCTGGGGTTTTGAGGGAAGTGCAATATGTTCAAGAGCTTCCTTCAGACGTGGAATAGACTCCGAGATTGCAGACACAGCGGTAGGGCAATAACTGATTGGCACAACTATGTTTTTTTTGCGCTGATGAAAGCCCAAGCTAGTACCATCCCAATGGAGTTGAATGCGTTGCCTAAGGGCTTCAGGTGGTGCTGGCATCCAACTCCATCCGCAGTTAGGCAACATTCGCCTGAATAGATCTGTAACCATAGATCGCTTTAGGTCAGAATGCCATTCACCAGCCCCTTGTAAGCTACATCCGCCACAGATACCAGCTACCGCGCATTTTGAACTAGACCTCTGAGGAGAAGGTGAAACCCACGAAATAACTTCCCCTTCAGCATGTTTTGATTTATGGCGTATCGATGCCCTGACTACCTCTTGGGGAAATAGAGCCAGCGGGGATTCAAGCAACAGTATGCGTCCATCCTCAAGATGGGACACACCAAGGCCACCCCAAGCAAGTCTTTCAATTGTGCCTTCCCAAATCTCTTTTTGTAGTGGGGAATGTCTGTGGTTTTGCCTTTTTGCAAAATCTTTTTTTTTGTTTCCTTTTGGGTTCACGTAGCGAGCCTAAATTAATGAGACCTCTGGCGACTAAAAACAGATCCTTTTACGCGTTGAACAGTGTTGACACCTTTAATGTGGCGGATTTTACCCATTAGTTCCACCAGATGGTTTCTGTCTTTTACGCGCATGGCTATGTTGATAGAAGCCGTGCCTTCTTCAGTGGTAGTTGCGTTAAATCGTTGAATTGAAATTCCAGCCTGTTGTAGAACTTCAGAAATAGATGAGATTATTCCCGGCTGATCAAAGGTCGTGACTGATACTTCGACATCAAAGACAGCCCTGCTTTGGACTCCCCACGCTACGCTGATTCGTCTTTCAGCGGGCATTGCGTTTGAATTAAGATGAGGACATGTAGTCCTATGTATACTTATTCCGCGCTCTTTAGTTGTGTAGCCAACAATGTCATCTCCCCAAATCGGTTTGCAACAGTGAGCAAGAATGAATAGTATGCCCACCGCTTTATCAACGAGAATGGTATCAGGCATGTCCAGCGCGAGTACACCCTTCTTGCTTTTACGGACTTCATCAGGCAGGAGTGGCTCCAGAAAACGCCGGCTGGAAATGCGATTAAAACCAATTGCGGCATACAGAGCATCCCAATCGGCCAAATTTAATTCTTCAAGTCTGAGTGTTAAAATGTTGTTGTGCTCTGGAGAATCAAGACTAACGCCAAGTGTACGTGCATCCTTTTGAAGTCGCTCTTTGCCAACATCTATTGCCTGATGGCGTTCTTCCTCCCTAATAAAGGACTGAATCTTAGACCTTGCGCTTGCACTTTTGACAATTTTTAGCCAATCGCGGCTAGGTTTTCTGTCTTGCCTAGTCAGGATTTCAACTCGGTCTCCATTTTTTAGCTGGTGTTTTAGCTGAACCATGCGACCGTTCACCTTGGCACCTATGCAGTGGTGGCCTATTTCTGTATGAATACTATAAGCGAAATCAATAGGAGTGCTATCTTCTGGCAGGCTCTTTAGCTCTCCCTTTGGGGTAAAGACCTGAATCTGTTTTGAAACTAATTCTTCCTTTAAATTTATTACTAAGTCATTGCTATCTTTTGAATCCTGGTGTAGCTCAGCCATCCGTCGCAGAAAGGCCGCTTGGTTAAGTTCCTGACGATTTGCGATGCGACCTTCCTTGTATGTCCAATGCGAAGCAATTCCAGATTCAGCTTGTTTGTGCATTTCATTAGTACGAATTTGAACCTCAAAACTGTCTCCGGTAGGCATCAACACTGATGTATGTATACTTTGATAGCCATTATCCTTAGGAAGGCTTATGTAATCCTTGAACCTCCCTGGAATAGGCTTGTACAAGGCGTGGACGATTCCCAAAGCCATATAGCATGATGTCCTGTCGTTGCAAATAATTCGATAGGCAAGCCAGTCATAAATGCTATCCAATTCTTTTTTCTGAATACCCATCTTGCGCCAAATGCTATAAACACTTTTGACGCGACCAAACACTTTTGCTTGAACTCCATTTGCGACGAGAAGACTTTCCAGAGTCATTTGAATGTCTTTGGCTTGGGCAGTATTATTTTGTATCTTGGCTTGAACCGCGTCATATAGTGTTTCAAAGCTATCGGGCTCTATGATCTCAAAGGATAGGTCTTCAAGCTCCATGCAAACCTGTCCCATTCCTAGCCTGTTGGCTAAAGGGGCATATAGCTCCATTGTTTCATGTGCAATTCGTCTGCGTTTTTCTTCCCTCATTGCTCCAAGAGTTCTCATGTTGTGAAGTCTGTCTGCAAGTTTTACAAACAACACTCGGACATCTTTTCCTACGGCAATTAATAACTTTCTGACGTTTTCAGCGTTTAGCCATGCTCGATCATGAAATTCCAGTTTTGACAGCTTGGTTAGCCCATCTACAATATCGCCAACCTCGTTACCGAACTGCCGCGTGATTTCTTCATGCGTAATTGAAGTATCTTCCACTGTGTCATGGAGCAAGCCGCAAACAAGGCTAACTGCATCTAGGTTCCACTCAGCCAGGGTTTTTGCTACAGATAATGGGTGGAAAAAAAATGGTTCTCCACTCTTTCGGCACTGGTGAGCGTGAGCAGAATATGCAAGCCGGAAAGCATCATCTAACAATTTTTTATTGCCGTCAGGGTGGCGTTGCAAGAAAATGTCTAATACTTGCTGATATGCCCCTTCGAGGGTAGGGCATCTATTTTCATCCTCGAAAGGGTTTTTTTCCTCATGGTGCCTTAAAGGCAGATTAAAATATTCTTCTTCCATGTATTGAGTTTGCGACAGACTTGGAACTTACGCTATATGGATATTTACAAATATTTATCAAATGTTGCCATTTCCCCCCATTTACCCAATAACTGACCCCTCCAACGGCCTACCCCTATCCAAACAGATTTCGAGGTTTGCAACTGCGGGCTATCCACTCGTACAGTTCCGCGGGAAGCACTTGGCTACCAAAAGACAATGGGAGGAGTTGCGCCAGTCGTTAGTACAAGCCAAGGAAAATGGAGGCTGGCCGCTAATTGTGGTAAATGATCGAGCAGACCTTGTAATATTGGCAATAGAGGATGGACTAGAGCCCTGGGGATTACATTCAGGCCAAACAGATATACCTGCAAACGAAGTCGCTCGGCTACCCAAGCTGGAGCGACTACATTTTGGGGCTAGTACGCATAACCCAAGGGAGTGGTCTCAGGTTGATAGCACCTGCGACCATGCTGGTGTAGGTATTTTTAGGAAAACGGCTACCAAGCCGGAATATGACCAAGCTATAGGATTAGAAGGATTAAAGGAAGGATGTAAAGTTTTGCGCGGGCAAAATATTTCTCCTATAGCAATAGGCGGACTAACAGTGAGTGATGCAATGCAGTGTTTTCAGGCTGGAGCAGAATCATTGGCAATGACACAAGTGTTGTCACCAAAAGACATAGATGATAATACTTGTTTATCAGATTGCTTATGGCAGGCTCAAAAAATAAAATATTCAATTCGGCCAGCAATCCAGACAAATAATGGCGTGGTAATTGTGGGCGGTAGCGGCGCAGGGAAAACAACCTTGGCGAGTAGCCTTGCCCTCCGAATGGGAATGAGGGCTATTGATTTTGATACATTTATAACTAATAAAACCAACAAATCAATTGCAGAAATATTTGATGATAGCGAAAAACGGTTCCGGAATCTTGAATTAGAATACCTCCCCGAATGCCTTGAGGAGCTCTCTGTATTGGCACTTGGCGCCGGAGCTTGGCAAGTGAAAGCTATCAGAAACTTAGTCCGAAAATCAGGGTGGAATATTTTGTGGCTTGCTGAAAATCCCTCTACTGCATGGGAGCGTATAAAATTTGATCCAAGCAGACCCCTTGCCCAAAACCGCTCTGTTTTTATGCAGAGATGGTATTCACGCATGGCAGAGTGGTCATTGTTGCCGTCTGTGCTACCACTTGGGAGGCCACAGGAGGAATTGGTTAAGATGTTATTGCCATGAAATGTCACGTCCTTAGGCATATAATCTATTTTGGAAAAGATGAACTATGAAGACACTTTCACTTCGTGTAGACGTAGATACGCTAGAAGGTAGCATAAAGGGAATTCCAAATCTATTGAGGATGCTGGATAGTCACCAAATGCAGGCAAGTTTTTATTTTTCATTTGGCCCAGACAATTCCGGAAAAGCCCTCCGCCGTATTTTTAGAAGAGGTTTCCTTTCCAAAATGCGACGTACCGGAGCCGCCAAGCTATATAGCTTGAAAACTATGCTCTATGGCACACTGCTCCCGGCTCCGCTCATCCATCCAAGGGCAAAGGCCGAGATGCAGGCAGTTCAAGCCGCAGGGCATGAGGTTGCAATCCATGCATGGGATCATGTTCAGTACCACGACCTTTTGGATAAAAAATCTCGTGAGTGGCTACATGACTGGTTTATGCGCGCCCATAATGCCTTCGAAAATGTTTTTTCGATGAAGGCGCGAGCCGCAGTTAGCCCAGCCTGGCGATGCAATGAAAATACACTCGAAATACAGGAACAGTACAAACTAGACTATGCGGGCGATTGTAGGGGCATAGATGTTTTTTATCCAATTGTGAACAATAAAACCCTGACAACACTACAAGTGCCGACTACCCTGCCTACCCTAGACGAAATATTGGGTTTGAATGGCATGTCGCCATCAGAATCGAATGAATACATTCAAAATTTGATCAAAGACGATGCCCTAAACGTATATGCGCTCCATACCGAAGTGGAGGGAGGCGCATTAAGGGACACTTTTGTTTCTTTTCTGGATGGTCTTATAGACAGGCAAATCCGTGTTAAAACAGTTGGCGACTGGGTTCCCGAACTAAAAGCATGTAATCCACCAGCGCGGGAAATAACCCGCCGTATTATCGAAGGCAGGGCGGGCTGGGTTAGTTGGGGATGATGCCGTTGCTGAACCAAAGAGCCATTAGTACAAATTGGAGTACAACAAATGTGTGACGAAAAAACAAAAACAGAAATATGGGCGATGGTACAAGCTATGAATGACGTTTGGACAACGGGTAATCCAGAAGAACTCTCCAATTATTTCCATCCAAACATGGTTGCTGTTACACCCATGAACCGCCATAGGATTGAGGGTGGAGTAGCCTGTATAGAAGGTTGGAAATCCTTTGCAAAATCGGCCAAAATACACTATTGGAAAGAGATAAATCCGATAATTCACCTGTATGGAAATTCAGCAGTGGTAGCATACGACTATGATATGTCTTTTGACATGGGAGGCTCTACTACCCAATCCTCTGGTCGCGACCTATTTTTTGTTGTTAAGGAAAATGGCAAGTGGTGGGCAGTAGCAGATCAGTTTTCGCCATACCCTTGCTGAGAGTTGACAGATATTTCAATAGAACTAAACAGTAGTGCAGTTACAGCCCATCCTGCCATAGCTCCAGTTATCATTCGGGATGCATGATTCATGGAATGTAAAAAAAAGTTTTGAAGGATATAATCCAGCAGTGCAATCGATAATGCAGTCCATACTGTGGCGTAGCCAAAGCGTTTCATAAAACCAAGGGATGGGGTAATGGCACCAAGGGCAATTCCTGAATAAATGCCTGCGCAACGGCTACAGACAACCATCTGTGTGTCAAAGAAAAACAGTGACCGTTCAGGCAATTGATGACAAAAACTTTTGAAGATAGGATGAAATAATGACGAATCAAAAGCAATAAATGTCCAAGGCATTACCCCAACAAAGGCAAGCAACGCCCTTATCCAAAACGAATATCGAAAAGAAAAATAGGTCTTCAAGTTTGTCGGATACGCTTCTGAAAAAATAGTTTCATGCCGAGGAAAGCCCCCAAAAGGCCAAAAGCAGAAAACAAAAATACTATGAATAGAAGAGATACCCCAATCAAAATATCTACCATTGCTGGGTTATTGGCTAACATTTCAACAGCTTCTGCACTGGGGTTGTTGGCTATTCCTTCTTCAATCCCTTCGCGAAATTTATCAAAATAAAATAGCAAGGAGACAGCCGCGAAAATTATTCCGCCACCAGCACCTGAAAGGGCACCAAATTCTACAGATTCACCAGTGGCGATGGTATCGTCAGGATTAGCCCTGAGATACATCCATAAGGCAAATATGATTCCTATCATGTTTAAGATACAAAACAAACAGTTGAGAAAGCCTATGAATGGAAAACAGGATAGCACCCCACTAAAGACGCTACCTAGAAGGATATGCTTGAACAAGCGGGAAAATCTTCGAGAATGATTAATGGCTTCGTTCATAAATATCTCCAAAAAAGTTATTGATTAGCATTCAAAAATTTGTGCATTGCTGTTGCGGCCCTGCGAGCCTGTCCCATCGCCAAAATAACTGTTGCGCCACCAGTGATAACATCTCCGGCGGCAAATACCCCAGAGAGACTTGTTTCTCCAGTGGCTTCATCCACGACAAGTACGCCCCCACGCTGTGTTTTTAGCCTGCTCTCACCCTGTGTAATGATGGGATTCACCGAGCAACCAAGGGCAACTATAAGGGTGTCGCAGGGGAGCAGTAATCTCTCGCCCGTGTCCCTCACACCCCGCCTACCATCATCGCCAGGCTCTGTTAATTCCATTACTGCACATTCAGCAGTTTTGACCCAACTGTTCGCCGTGCCTTCAAGAGCCACTGGAGTAGTCAGCCACTTGAAGTCTATGCCCTCTTCTATTGCATGTTCGAGTTCTTCTTTCCGGGCGGTACTCTCAGCTACCGAGCGTCTGTAGGCAACAACCACATCTGCCCCAAGGCGTTTAGAGCATCGCGCCGCATCCATTGCTGTGTTGCCACATCCCACAACGACTACATGTTTCCCAACCGTAATAGGGGTTCCAAACTCTGGAAACAAATCGGAACGCATCAAATTTACACGGGTCAAAAACTCATTTGCGGTATAAACACCCTTTAGGTCTTCTCCTGGTATGTTTAACAATTTAGGCAAACCTGCACCTGTACCAAGGAAAACCGTATCAAATTGTTCCCTTATCTCAGTCAATGTAATTGATCGTCCTACAATGGTATTCATTTTGAATTGGACACCCATCGCCTTGAGTGTTTGTACTTCTGCATCAACAATTGAATTTGGTAGCCTAAATTCCGGGATGCCATACCGCAAGACTCCACCAGCCTTTGCAAGCCCATCATATACAACTACTTGATGTCCTAAACGAGCCATGTCGCCTGCGGCTGTTAGCCCTGCAGGGCCAGCACCCACGATAGCTACTCGTTTGCCTGTACTGCCACTGACTACCGGAACTTCCTTGCCCAATGCAAAGTCCGAAGCATAACGTTCGAGGCGACCTATCGAAACAGATTGGTTTTTTATGCCACGAACGCATTTTGCTTCGCATTGTTTTTCCTGAGGGCATACACGCCCGCAAACGGAACCCAGTGGGCTGTCTCTTTTGATAATTCTGCTGGCGTTTAGCGGGTTTCCTTCAGCTATCTCATGCACAAAAGCAGGGATGTCAATGTTGACAGGGCAACCATCGATACAGTCTGGCTTTTTGCATTGAATACATCTGGCGGCCTCGATTTTGGCTTGGTCATGGCTAAGTCCTAAGCCGACCTCTTTGAAGTTTGTTACTCTTTCCATTGGAGGCTGGCAAGCTATTTCCTGTTTAGGAATCTTCATCCTCTGAGGAGCTTTCAGGCTACTCAGGTCTGCCGACTGCCAGTCGAAGTCTGCGTCTGCTTTCAACGCAGGAATGGCGATTTCTGGATTTTCTAAGGTCTTCCGCCCAATCAGACAAACATGTTCAGTAATGGCAATTCCTTCCTGCTCGATATACCAATTCTGCCTATTGCGTAGCATCTGGAAGTCAACTGCATGGCCGTCAAAGTCAGGGCCGTGGTAACATGCAAACCTTACCTCGCCACCCACACTCACGCGGCAACACCCGCACATACCAGTTCCATCAATCATCAATGCGTTGAGGCTAACCAAGGTAGGAATTTTTAGCGTACTTGTAAGACTACTGACCGCCTCCATCATTGGCAGAGGACCAACCGCAATAACTTGGGCTATTGGTTCTCGATCTAAGATTTCTCTCAATATATCTGTAACGATGCCCTTTTGTCCAAGGCTTCCATCATCCGTTGTGATTATAAGCTCACTGCTATTTGCTCTGAGTTCATCTGCAAGCAAAACGCGCTCTGCGCTTCGTCCGCCGAGAATAGTGATTACTCTCCTTGAGGCTGAATGTAATTCTTCTGCGGCAGGAAGTATGGCGGCACTCCCATAGCCTCCGGCCATCAAAATAATAGTTCCCGTCTCTGAAAATTCTGTAGGTCGTCCCATCGGCCCAGCTACTGCAAATAGGCGGTCGCCAACACTTAGTTTGGCAATTGCTTTGGTTGTGGCTCCCACTTCCATCATCACAAAGCAGATTACTCCCCGTTCCGCATCGCCTCCGGCTAGTGTGAGGGGAATCCTTTCGCTCTGCTCAAATGGTTGCACCATAAAAAACTGCCCCGGCTTACGACAGCGAGCAACCATTGGAGCTAACACTGAAATACTCCAAGTTTCGTTAGACAACAATTTTTTTTCGAGTATTAGGTAGCCCTCATTGTGGCTGTCTGAGCGACTTTCTGAAAGTTGCATGTTTTTTTGTTGTGACTGATTAATGATTGACATTAAATTTCCTTACAAAAATCTCAACTGTTAATCTATCTCCACTCAGCCTTGCCTTTGCAGTGTTTTGTGTTTTGCCTGTTAAAAATTGATTGACTAATCACAGATAGGCCAGGAATCGAAAGCATGTATCCAATCCATCGCCAACCACTTAGTCTCCGCATTAGCATTAGCCATAGCCTTCCACCAGAAACAACTTCCCTTGTGGAAGCATCAATTCCGTAAATGGTTTCTTGCAGGCGAAGCCCACCTAGCTCAGGAGCCATACGCAAAAGTTCATTATTTTGGATTGGAAAAAAAACCAACAACCCGCTTTTGTCATTACCTCTAGCCCAGTCTGCAACAGAACAGCAAAAAGGACATTCAGCGTCGTATGCTACCAACAATTGAGAAGGCACCGCTATCCAGCTTCAGATGTAGCAGAAACTGCTGATAGCTCCCTAATCCATGAGGCAGGTGTTTTAATGCCTTTTGGGGGTTCTAGGGCTTTTAGATAGCGTTTTATATTCCCTTGGTGGTCAACAATGAAGTCAGATTCCTCTAAATATGTTGTCACTGGCAGGGTTGCGGTGGCGATATTTGCTAGATCGGACGGTATAGGCTCTAACAACAGGCTAAAGGGTGCCTTCTCAACAATTTGCTTCAATAGATTGCATTCTGATTCGTCACTAAATTCCGAATCATGATAAATCACTACGGCTGTCACCTCTTTGGATTCAACCTTTGAAAAGAGTTCCTTAAGCGCATCAAACCTGTAACCGCGCGCTAGGGCACCTGCCCTGTTGATAACTCCGTCTTCAGACTTTTGAATTGCAGAATTTTGAATTTGGAATCGTTTATTTCCGCTGGCATAGCGCAATGACTCAGAAGTGGCCAGTTCTCCAATTTGCTGAAGCGCGTCACAGCCAAAAGTACCCTGAGCCACAACCGCAACTGAATTACAGCTATGCAGAGCCTTGCAAATATCTACCAGAGATGCGTTCTTCTTACCTAAAACAGGGGATGTTTGCCTAGTTGAAGGGTCAATGCAATACCGCTTCCATGAAAATCTTTCCTCGTCAGAAATAAAACGCGTTGGGGTGATATTCCCATCAGGTCTAGCTCTAAAACGCCATAGTTGGTTATTGTCAACGTCTGCCCAAATGGTCTTTGCATCTGCTCCATGACGACTGATAGTGGGAATTGGCTTTAGGTACCAAGTTCGCTTTTTGAACCTAAAATCCCGGCTTGTCAGGGCACCTACAGGGCAAAGTTCCACTACGTTGCCAGCAAATGGATTTGAATCCAGAGTGACACCTTCAAAAGTAGTAACTTCAAGATGTGAGCCACGGTAGGTGGTGGTCAATTCGCCGCCTCCTGTTATCTCCCTAGTAAAGCGGACACACCGGGTGCAGTGAATACACCTATTTTTATCAACTACGATTTTGGCTCCCAAGTCCTCATATCCGTATCGTCGCTTGGCATCTATCATGCGGTCGTCGCCACTTCCATACTGATAAGCGTAGTCTTGCAACTTACATTCACCAGCTTTGTCACAAACAGGGCAGTCGAGGGGATGATTAATAGATAAAAACTCCACTATTCCCGCACGAGCCTGTGCTACAGCTTTTGAGTCAGTTAGCACTTCCATACCATCGGCAACAGTAGTGCTACAGCTCGTAACCAATTTGGGCTGACCCTTTACTTCAACCAAGCACATACGGCAAGTTGCCACAACCTTGAGGCATGGATGATAACAGAAGTGGGGAATGTCTATGCCAGCCACTCGACAGGCATCGATCAAAAGGGTGCCTTGTTCTACCGAAACGGACTGACCATTAATTGTGAGAGTGGGCATTACCCTTCTCCATTCATTCAGTTTGTGTGTTTGTTTTTCATCTTTCTACAGGGTATTCCAAAAGCATTTATTCAGGGGTTGCTTGGCGAACCAAACATTCCCTACAGAGTTTTAGAAAATCTTCAAGTTCGATGTTATCAATGTTTTCGTCTGAAGAAATTGGATTAGGAATGACAATCCGCCTCCGCAACTCACCGCAGGCCTCTATCGAAAAAACAAACCAAGCATATCGCTCTTCTTCTTTGTGCAAGTTGACACTGATTACACGGGTCTCAAAAAAATCAAGGGGATTTGTTTCCCCCTCATCTTTTGGGTGCCACTCTGGGAAGTGTCCCATGCGGATAAACCTATCCTTTAGCTCATCCAAGGTATGTTTGATTGTAAATTCAACTTCAACCTGAACCATTTTTCACCACCAGTCATCTACATGATTATGAACGAAAATATTCCATTTTTCTGATTTTTATTGTCCAAGGCATATTTACATGGATTGATAGCTACCGATGGATGATCAGGGCAACTTCAAAGATAGTGGCATTTTTTGCTACACCATCCACATTCTTGAACCCCACTGTTGACGCACCTACCTCAAAGCTCCAAAGATCCGTCAGGCGATACCCCGCAGAAAGGCACCATCCAAATTTTGTCTCTCGGTCTGCGCCATATTTTTCTATAGCGTCAGCCCCATTCTCCCCCGCACCTTTGTAGATAATTCTTCTCATGGTCTTGGCATTTGTTCCCCTAAGGCCGCCTTGGACATAGATGCCATTCCTCCACAACTCGTGCCTGTAACTGGCACTCAAAAAATAAATGTCAGAATCATCTTTGACGGATGTCAAACCGGAACCAGTTGTAGAATTAGGCATTAGCTTGTATCCACCCTCTATTACTGCACCCCCGGACTTATGAAGTGGGTAAACTCCTCCAAGTACAAACCCATAAGCCTTACTCTGACCCACATAGTCTTCTTGGCCAACATTTAGCGACCCTGCGGTAAACTTTAGCTGTGGCTCCCATAGCTCTTGGGCAACCATCGGCATGATTGCTGATACCAAGCCTGTAGCAAAAAAACATTTGATTGAGTTGATCATGTAATACTCCACCTATATAGAATGGTCAATTTTGGTCTCCTTTGCTACCTTCAAATGCGTTTTTTGAGAAGTAAGTTTCATTTTTTACTGCTTAGATATGTAAAACTTAATCTTTTGAGGTGTTGATGTCAACCGCCCTACTTTCTGTTTTCGATAAAACTGGTATTGTCCCCTTTGCCAAAGCTCTGCAAGAAATGGGCTGGAGCCTACTTGCAACAGGGGGAACCCTAAAAATTCTGTCAGATGCCGGTCTAAAAGTTCAAGAAGTATCCTTTTACACAGGGGCACCTGAATGTTTTGATGGGCGGGTAAAAACTTTGCATCCACGGATTCATGGCGGTTTGCTATACAGAAGGGATGTCGCCAGCCATGTTGAGGACGCAAAACGCCTAAACATTGAACCAATTGATCTTATTGTTGTAAACCTATACCCCTTTGAGGCAACCATCGCCAAAGAAGGGGTAGGGTTTGACGAAAGTATTGAACAAATTGACATCGGCGGGCCATCTATGCTCAGAAGTGCCGCTAAAAACCACTCGGCAGTTACGGTATTGATAGACCCATCCCAATACGATGCCTTCATAGAAAAAACTAAGGACGGCACATGGTCAGTAGCCGATAGACAAAACTGCGCCCTAGAGGTTTTTCGCCGCACATCATTGTACGACGGTGCCATAGCCACTTGGCTGGAAAAGCAGGTTACAAACACAGAAACAACAGACTTGCCAAAGCAGGTTTCATTAGACCTACAGTCCCACCAAAGCCTCAGATATGGCGAAAACCCTCACCAGCAGGCTGGTTTTTATGTTCGGCGTGGTAGCACCACAGAGGGAATCGCCGTATGCAAACAAATTCAAGGAAAGGAATTGAGTTTCAATAACTTATTGGATTCGGACGGGGCGGCACGGGTGGTTTGTCAACTTAATGAGCCTGGATGTGTGATTGTAAAGCACAATAACCCCTGTGGCATTGGAATTGCGGATGACATTTGCACTGCCTTTATTAAAGCCCAAGCTAGCGACCCAACTAGCGCGTTTGGCGGAATTGTGGCATTTAATCAAATAGTCCCTGCACAATTGGCTCAAGCAATGGTGACATCCTTTTGGGAGGTAATCCTAGCCCCCGGTTTTACACCTTCAGCATGTGAAATTTTTTCTACCAAAAAACAATTGCGCCTACTTGAAACTCCCAAGGGCTGGCCATTGAGTGCAGATGGTTTGGACTTGCGCAGTATTGGAGGTGGATTTCTGTTGCAGAGACCAGACGAAGCCTTCACCCCTGTAAAAAACTGGGAAATAAAAGTAGCCGGTAGCACACCAAAACCTTCCGAAAGCGATTTGTTACTGGCTCAAATAGCGGCAAAGGCAGTCAAGTCCAATAGCATTGTCTTGGTAAAGGATGGTGGCACGGTAGGTATTGGGGCAGGTCAAATGAGCCGTGTAGATAGTGTAGAAATAGCATGTAGAAAGGCTGGCCAAAGGGCAAAAGGGGCTATCTTAGGCTCAGACGCATTTTTTCCGTTTGCAGATGGGCTTGAACTGGCTGTAAAAAATGGTGTTACAACTTTCATAGAGCCTGGCGGCTCAGTCCGGGATAATGAGGTTATCGAAGCCGCCCAGAAACATGGGGTCTGGTTATTTTTTACAGGAATGCGCCATTTTAGGCACTGATACAATTGGTAGCAATGTATGAAAACATCTGAACTTCGCCAACGTTTCCTGAAATATTTTGAAGGGCATCAGCACCGCATGGTAGCCTCCAGCCCGGTAATTGGCCCTGCAGACGACCAGACTGTCATGTGGACAAATGCAGGAATGATCCAATTCAAAGATGTATTTCTGGGAAAAGAAAAAAGAGACTACTCCAGAGCCGTCAGTAGCCAAAAATGTCTTCGGGCAGGTGGTAAACACAATGACCTTGACATGGTTGGCTTTACAGCGCGCCATCATACATTTTTTGAAATGCTAGGAAACTTTAGCTTTGGCGATTACTTTAAGGCAGAGGCGATCCACTACGCATGGGAATTTGTTACAGGCTCATTGGAAAATGGATGTCTTGCCCTAGACCCCAGTCGTATTTGGGTGACAGTTTTTGATGGTGAGGGAGGATTGCCTGCAGACACAGAGGCAGAGGAGCTATGGAAAAGCGTAGGTATTCCACCGGAACGCATCCTGCGGTTTGGGAAGAGTGATAATTTTTGGCAAATGGGCGATACAGGCCCCTGTGGCCCATGTTCGGAAATGCACTATGACAGAGGGACACAATATGAGGGCGATGCTACGCCAAATGGCAATGGCGACAGAGTAATTGAGATTTGGAATTTGGTCTTCATGCAGTTCGACCGCGACAAAAACGGCACACTTTCGCCCCTTCCCAAGCCCAGTGTTGATACGGGAATGGGTTTAGAGAGAACTGCCTCAATCATCCAAAATGTAGATTCCAATTATGAAATTGATATATTCCAGCCCATTTTCGAGGCCATTTGGAAAATTGCCAAAACAAAAGAATCCGAAAAGGGCGATCATTCAATCCGCACAGCAAGCCAAGTGGTAGCAGACCATATTAGAGCCGCCACCTTTATGTGCTTCGATGGGGTGGTTCCAGGCAACGAAGGACGGGGCTATGTCCTCCGTAAAATCATACGCCGCGCTCTGCGCTTTGGAAAAAGACTTGGTATAGATGGTGTATTCTTTGCCGATCTCGTTTCGGCTGTGGTCGAAGCTATGGGAGATCACTACCCTGAACTCACCCATGAACAAGTCCGAATTCGGCAAACGTTAGCTAGGGAAGAACAACAGTTTTCTCAAACGCTGTCTGCAGGTCTGAAGCTACTGGAAAATTGCAACGTATCAGATGGAAAACTATCGGGTTCAGATATTTTTAGACTCTATGACACCTTTGGTTTTCCCATCGATCTCACAGAGGATTGGTGTCGCGAAAAGGGCGTTGTTGCAGATTTGAGCGGATTTCAAAGCGAACTAAACGAACAACGAACAAGGGCGCGATCCGCTATGAAAACCCATGACTTGCGTCTCCAAGGTGATTTGTCAGTTTTGGCAGAACTATCTGCCACTGAGTTTGTAGGGTATGACAATTTAGAATGCAGGAGCCGTATACTAGCCCTGTTTGATTCAAAAAACATACGAGTCAAATCGCTCTCAGGCATTGGTTATATCCTGCTTGATAAGACATCTTTCTATGCCCAATCCGGTGGACAGATAGGCGACAATGGATACATAGCCTTTGATGGTGGACGTGCCGAAGTGTGTGACTGCACCGCGCCAGCCCCCAAAAGATACTTGCACCATGTCAATGTTCAGGGGTCTCTGACAGAAAATACCGAAGTTGAGGCAGTTGTAAATCCTCAACGCAGGATGCGCATCCGCGCACATCATACAGCAACCCATCTGCTACATGCCGCACTACGAGAAGTGCTTGGTACACATGTAAAGCAAGCCGGAAGTGTGGTGGACGCTGAACGCCTACGATTCGACTTCACACACTTTTCACCCCTAGATTCTGTAAATATGGCCGAGGTAGAGCGATTGGCAACGCTCCAGGCTTTGATGGCGATACCTATTGTTTCAAAGGAAATGGAAATAGATACTGCCCTTGCCTCCGGTGCTATCGCGCTATTCGGCGAAAAGTACGGCGAGACTGTACGAGTGGTTACGATTGGAAATTTTTCAACTGAACTCTGTGGCGGAACCCATGTTGCCAATACAGGTGAAATTGGGTTGATAAAAATCATTAGCGAGGGAGCCGTTAGTGCTGGGGTTAGGCGCATTGAGGCAGTGGCTGGCGAAAATGCTCTGAATCACTTGCAAGCCAGCGATTCAACACTAATGAGTTTATGTAGACTTTCCAACACAACAAAAGATGGTCTGCAAAATTACCTAACATCGCAACATCAGCGAATTGGTCAACTGGAAAAAGAGCTAAAAGAAACCAAGTTGAAAGCAGTTTCCGTCGGTGGACAATCAGAAAACGTGCAAACTATTAGCGGAGTTGAACTGGTAACGGCATCTGTCATTGGATTGGAAACGTCTGCTTTGCGTGAAATGATGGATCAAATTCGTACCCGGCATCGTAGCGGAGTCATTGCATTGGCTTCAACTATTGATGACAAGGTTTCACTCCTCGTTTCTGTCAGCCCCGACCTGTATGACAAACTAGATGCAGGTGTACTATTAAAGGCAATACTGCCCCCTATCTCTGGGCGTGGGGGCGGCAAAAAAGACCTCGCTCAGGGTGGTGGCACAAATCCCGCCGGCGTTGCCGAAGCCTTTGAGTTGTTAGCACATCAGATTTAATAGTACCACAATCAAAAAAAGTGCTTGCAGTAGTAGTAGAATGTAGTTTGCAGTGACACCAAAATCACTGGAGTTCCAACAACAAAGAGTTTTTTTGGGAGGTCAGATATGAACTTAGCCCTGGCAATCATTTCATTAGCTCCGTTAATTTTTCTGCACACGCAGACACCGGATGACCCCCGGACAAAACTGGAGGCGGCCATCAAATCAGGAGAAATAGCGTGGCAATTCAGTGAACCGGAAGAAATAGTCAAATTGATTGGCAAGCCAAACCGTGAAGAAAAGCACACTGATGGAGGACAACAGATATTAACATATCATTACGAAGGTGGCCTTACAGTTAGTTATTCTCGAAGCAGAGAAACAAGAGGATGGGAAAATTCCCCATTTGGATTGTTTGCCTACAAAATGGGTGAGTTCGAAGTGGTACGCTCAGGACCGCTTAAACTACGAAATGCCTCAGATTTAATCAAAATTGATTCCTTTTGGGGACTTGCTGGTGTGGATGCGTCCATGGCTGATTTAGCAAAAGAGGAAGCACGTTTAAGGAGAGTAAAATTCGATACACTCACAAGGTGGCCTGGGGCCGAAAAAATGCCCAAGGGATTCAATCCAGCAGAAATTTTAGAATCAGGCAAAAACCCCGGCCTTGGCATTAGAGCCTTGCACGCCAGGGGCATTGACGGGCGTGGCGTTGACATTGCTATATTTGATCAACCCTTGATACCTGACCATGTTGAAATAGAAGGTCGCATTAAAATCATTGCAGAATTGGGCGTTGAAGGTGTCCCCCCCCAGATGCACGGCCCTGCAACGACTAGCGTTGCCGTTGGCAAAACATGCGGTGTTGCCCCAAAAGCCAATCTCTACTATGTCTCTTACGCAATGTGGGCTGGAGAGAAAATGGGCAATCAATACAATATCCAAGCGTTGGAAAAAGTTTTGGAACTCAATAAGACCAAAAGTGCAAACATCAGGATAGTAAGTATTTCGATGGGAGCATGGCGCGAATATGCACAGTTTGACATATGGCAAACCCTTCTCGAAAGGGCAGAAAATGAGGGAGTACTGGTTCTTACTTGCGACTTGGAAGCTACAAAATTGGATTACGGTAGCATTGTCACCAAACTTGGAGGGGATAGAGATAAACCTGAAGACTACATCCTAGGGAGACATGTTATGGGCAACGAGGAATTGCTGGTGCCGACCGAATTATTCACTTTTGCCAGTCATAAGGGAAAAAAAGAATATACTTTTAATCAGAGCGGGGGTATGAGTAGTGCTGTGCAATGGATAGCTGGCCTGGCCGTTTTGGGCTTTCAGGTAAATCCTGACCTAAAACCGGCGGACATCAGAAAGTACCTAAAAGAAAGCGCAACCGTCATGCCCTACGGCAAAGTAGCCAATCCAGAAAAATTCATCGAAATGTGCAAAGGAAACCAAAAAGATACAAGTGCTTCCAAGTAATGATCTGCCTTAAAAAAACGTCTCCATACTGAGGCTCCAAAGAATTAAGCACAGTAACAGCTATTTCTTTTTGTCAAAGTATTCTCTTAGCCAGGTCATGTCATAATCTTCGGCTTTCTTATCTCTTTTTTGCTCCACTAGCCATTTACCTACTTCATTGAGATCCTTTTCTGATGGCTTTTTGCTATCGTGGCACGAAGCACAATTCTTGATCTCTGTGATGCCTTTATCCTTACACGCCTTTACCATCTTCGCGCTGGCCACAAGTGGTAGCGCAGTGGCAACCACTGCAACACACAGAAGGATTGACGTAATCTGCTTCAACTTACTCCCCCTATAAAACGTCAAGTAACCAATAGACGCAGGTAATCTGAAAATGGTACCCTGTCGAGTCGCGGCTATCAAGACCTTTATCAATGCCACGGAAAATAGTTTGATGATTTCAAGAATCCTCCTCCCCACTGTTTGCAATGTAAGCTCAATAATTGCAATATATTAACTATTCAAACAAGATTTTACTTCCATATCCTTGCCAAGCAACAAATGGTAGAACTGCAACAGTGGTTGTTACCAGTAGCCAGTTCTGGTACAGTTTGTAGGTACAACTTGGTACACAGTAAGACTACTAACCAACAATCGAAACCACAGACCCTCAACCACCAAATCCTCACACACCTAACCCCCATGGACTTAACCGAATTTACCAATCGCTACAAATACGACCCAAAAAAAGACAAGATAGGTTCAGGCGGATTTGGGGATGTATTCAAAGCCTATGACTCTTACCTAGACAATTATGTAGCCCTAAAAATATCCAAGGTGGAGCAGGAAAAACTGCGACTGCAAAAAGAATTTAAATTGGCATCATCCCTGCCTGATCATCCCAACATAGCCAAGTACACAGACTGCTACACCTTTGACATGCCAATGATTGGTGAACACGACATTGGCATATTGCAGTACTACGAGTTAGGCAACCTAGAGGAATTGATATTCAGACAATCCATATCATACGAGACGATAGGCAAGATACTTAGCCAAGTGCTAAATGGATTAGAGTTTTTACACAGTCAAAACGTCATTCATCGAGACATGAAGCCCAAGAATATCCTCATGGTCAAAAGGCCAGACGGAGAATATGCTCCAAAGATTACCGACTTTGGCATTAGCAAAAAATTAGATGCAGATAAGAGTTTACATACACATACATTAACGGGAATGGGTACACTTTCCTTTATGTCTCCGGAACAGCTAAAGGAAGTGACAATAAGGCGTAATACAGACCTGTGGAGCTTCGGAATAATTGCCTATCAAGCATTTACAGGCCAGTTGCCGTTTAGGACAGGTGACGAGGACGCATCGAGTGAATCAGGAAGGAAAGAACTATTCCGCCAGATATCAGCAGGGGTAATACCAGCCGAAGTCGACAATATTATTGAGCCGTGGAAGAGCCTGATACTCAAGTGCCTTGTGGTAGACCCGACAAAGCGTATACAGAGTGCAAAAGAGTGCTTGGAGATATTGGATGCTAGATATAAACAGACACCTCTCGTACCTGATACTATGCGAAGCATTTTCAATATTGACGGAGTGCCAGAGGGTGGTAAGCAACGTTCTGATCATTCGTCCCCTGTTAGTGAAAACATACAACAGCCCAGACCATACGAAGGCGATACCATTGTAGGTGTATCATCACAACACATTTACAAAAAGGCAGATATTATCTGTGGTCTCGGTAGCGAAAGATTCGAGGGTAGCGAGCAAATCTCTGACCATATAGATACACCCCCGGTTCGCGAAAAAGAAAAACCAGAAGGCGTACCAAAAAAGCCAAACCGGATATTTTTGATCACATCAGCCATCGTTGTTGCCACGCTTGTATTGATATTTTTGATTAGATTCGTGCCTCAGAAATCCAATAGTAGCCCTACAGTGCCTATAGTCGAGACACCAAGTGCAACATCAATGCCTCAAGAACACAAAACCGAGACACCAACACCCAGCGGTCGAGATGTCGGCAGTAGCGACAACGTTGGTATACAACCTTCAGCAAGGGAGCGAGATATCGCAACTGCTGATTCCCACCTTGAATACAGAGATTTTGCCAACGAACAATTGAAACTCCAAGCAGAAGCCAACAGGATTCGGCTGATGGAAGAAGAAAATCGGAGACGGGAAGCAGAAGAAGCTCGACGGAGATGGGAAAGTGAAAATGCCCGTAGGGATGCCGATAGAAGAGTCGCCGAGGAAGCAATAGGAGTTATGAAACGTGACGCGGCAGACGCCTTGGTTGATATAAACTTTAACTACCAAAATGCTGAAATCCGTCCCGTCGATAGAGCCAAATTACAGAAAATTGCTGATTTTATGCGCAAGTATCCTGATGCAAAGGTGCATATTGAAGGCCATTGCAGTGAAAATGAGGGTGCCAGTGAATACTCATTGAAACTTGGGGAGCGCAGGACACTTGCCACTAGGGCCCATCTGACAACCCTTGGTATCGATGGCAACCGCCTTACGACTATCAGTTTTGGCAGGGAACGTCCAAAAGTAACGGATAGCAATGAAAGGAGTTATTTCATAAACCGTCGTTGCGAGTTTATGCTTTACTAGCGATTGCCTAAAGCAAAACTGCTATATACTATCCCCATGACTTCGCTACCCTATTTTCCTGATTTGGACAGCATTGGCTCAGATGTGGACATGCTTGCAGAAATCCAGCGACTTCGCACGGCAAAAAACGTACTGATATTGGCTCACTATTACCAAGAGTCTGTAGTGCAGGACTTGGCAGATTTTGTAGGGGATAGCCTACAACTTGCCCAGTCAGCACAAAAAACCAAGGCAGAAGTGATTTTATTTTGCGGTGTTCACTTTATGGCTGAAACTGCAAAAATCCTCAACCCCAATTCCACAGTTGTTATTCCCGACCTTAGCGCAGGTTGTTCTCTGGCCGATAGGTGTAGCGACTTGGTTTTTCAAAACTGGCTCAAGGATTACCCCGATCACGCCGTTATCAGCTACATAAATTGTTCTGCGGGGGTTAAGGCTCTTTCTGACATTATTTGCACTAGCTCTAATGCTGTCAGGGTTGTAAATAGTATATCGCCTGAGAAAAAAATCGTTTTCGCCCCGGATCGCCACTTGGGGAAATGGGCTTCGCAAAAAACTGGTCGCGACATGGTGTTATTTCCTAATTCTTGTATAGTCCATGACCAATTTACGCCAAGCAAAGTTAGGGAACTAAAAGCAAGGTATCCAGTGGCAAAATTCCTTACCCATCCCGAATGTTCTGCCTCCGTTACGTCCAGGGCAGATTTTGTGGGTTCTACTGCCGCTATGCTAAATTTTGTAGCTACTGACTCTGCAAAAGTGTTTATTATTGGCACCGAGGCGGGGATTCTCTACCAGATGAGTAAAGTTAGGCCAGACGCTGAGTTTTTGTCAATTCCCGTGGATAGTAGCGGAAGTTGCCCACTGTGCCCCTACATGAGGCTAAATACCGTTGAAAAGATATATTTGGCTCTGCGCGACCTAAAACCAGAAATAACCTTAGATGAAACTCTGTGTCAAAAAGCATTGAAACCATTACAAAAGATGCTTGCCCTGGGCTAGGGAATACGTGTAAATTATCGGCCAAAACCCTGTTTATTATTTTTTTTTACTTTTTGGTGCAAACTCAAACTAATACTGCTAACATAACGACATAAGACGGAGGAATTACCGTGGAGTCCCAAAAATTTCGCCTAGTCACCCGTAGCGACTTCGATGGTTTGGTTTGTGCAGTTTTGCTAAACGAACTGGACATCATTGACGATATCCGCTTTGTCCATCCAAAGGATATGCAGGATGGAAAGATCGAAGTTACCGAAAGGGATATAACCACAAACTTGCCTTATGTGGAAAATGCCCACCTCGCATTTGACCACCACTTGTCTGAAACTATCAGAAATGTTGGCGATCGAAAGAATCATATCATTGAGCCTGAAGCTCCCTCTGCCGCCAGGGTTGTTTACAACCACTATGGAGGTAAAAAGGCTTTCCCAAAAATTTCTGAAGAAATGATGGAAGCCGTTGATAAAGCTGATTCTGCCCAGTTTACTCTTGATGAGATTCTTGATCCTAAGGGCTGGGTAATGCTCAATTATTTGATGGATTCTCGCACTGGCCTTGGTCGTTTCCGCGAGTTCAAGGTTAGTAATTATGTTCTTATGATGAATCTTATCCAGTACTGCCGGACTCGCACCATTGACGAAATATTGGATTTACCCGACTTAAAGGAACGGATGCAGTTGTATCTGGAGCATACCGAAAAGGCTAAAGAACAGATACAGCGTTGTTCGACTGTATACAAAAACTTAATCGTCCTCGATCTAAGAAACGAAGAAGTTATCTGGGCTACAAATAGGTTTATGATTTATGCTCTATATCCTGAAATAAATATCTCTATACATGTCCTGTGGGGATTGCAGAAGCAAAATACTGTTTTTGCAACTGGTAAATCCATCGTGAATCGATCCAGCAATACTAATATTGGTGAATTGATGCTTCAATATGGCGGTGGTGGTCATATTGCCGCTGGTACTTGTCAGGTCGAAAATGATAAAGCCGACTTAGTCTTACCGGACATCATCAAGAAAATTAATGCTGACGGATAGTAGAGGGCATTTATTGTCTATATCATCCCCCTATTTGGGACATCCTTCTGCCAAAGTCGCTAGTTTCACGTAGGCTCTTTGGCTTTGATGCTATAGCGTTAATTATCAGCGATTTGATTTGCTCTGCATTTATTGTGGGGCGCAGGGCTGGTTTTATGTCTACCTCCTCCTTTGAAAAAAGGCAAGGGCGTAACTGACCATCGGCTGTCAAGCGGAGGCGGTTGCAATTGCCACAATGGTTTTCTGAAATAGGGGCGATTATCGAGATGCTCCCGCACCCATCTTTTATTTGCCAAGCGTTGGGAGCTTGGCTATTGCTTTTGGATTTTTCTATTGGCACCAGTTTGGTAGTTGCCTCAATGCTATGAAAAATCTCGGTGGCAGGTACAAATAGAGCAGAATGAGTTTCTGCACCGATTGGCATATATTCTATGAACCGCACGTGTACTGGCTTTTCGATGGCTAGGGCGATAAACTTTGTCAGGTCTTCATTTATTCCCTTTTGGACAACAACATTTATCTTGATGGGAGCAAAGCCTAGTTTGATGGCGGTATCAAGCCCCTCCAATGCTTTTGATAGGTTTCCCCCGCGGGTGATCTTGTTGTAGGTAGCCTCATCTAGGCTCGAAATACCAAAATTAATTCGGTGCAGGCCAGCAGTTTGTAGGGAGTGCCCCATGTTATGAAATAAAACACCATTTGTAGTCATGGCAAGGTTATCTATGCCAGAAATGCCACTCAGATTCTTCACCAGTGAAACTATTCCTGTTCTTGTAAGGGGTTCACCGCCTGTCAGTCTTATCTTCTTGATGCCAAGCTCTTCTGCAACCCTTACGATAGCTATTATTTCTTCAAAGCGCAAAATATTTGCGTGGTCTAGACGCGGCACGCCTTCGGGCGGCATACAAAATATGCATCTCAAATCACATCGGTCTGTGACTGAAATCCTTAGATAATCAATGGTTCGCCCAAATTTGTCTTGAAGCATAATGCCAATATTTCCTTTTTTTTTGTTCAATCCTTTGTCTTACTTAGCTATTAAGGATAACATTTTCTTATGCCTAGTGCTGTTTGGACAGCACCATCTGAAAAAATGTAACCCTCCTTTCTACAAAGGCAACCAACAATGAAATCTCTCAAAATAGATAACAACAAATGTGACTATGGTCGCAAATGTAACCACGAATGTGAGTTGACATGTGCCTCCAAGGTGTTTAAGTGCGATGACCCTGCTCGTGCCGCTCTTCACATCAATAGTGATCAAACTATTATCTGTGACCAATGCGGGGACTGTGTGGTTGTCTGTCCTGCTGATGCGCTGAGTCGCAATAAACAAGGAATAGTTCTATTAGATAAAAAGATTTGTGTTGGATGTTATACCTGTGTTGGCTTTTGTGAAAAAAATGCTTTTGAACGAAACCCTGAGTGGGTGGTGCCTTACAAATGTATCGCCTGTGGAATATGTGTTAAAGCATGTCCTAATTCTGCGTTGGAAATTGTAGAAGTGCCAACGCCATCACCCAGAATTATTTGACCGGAGGAACAGGATATGAGTAACCCCTATGCTGGCTTAACTGATTACCTTGCATTTCATCGTGTAGAAACTAACTACCAACAGCGCACTGAGAACAGACTAGATATTTCTAAGTTGCGCAGTGCGCATAATCTGTTAAAGGAATCTACATTTACTCCAAAGTTACCTGAAAAAGGATACTGCCATCGTGGCCTGTACATTAATATCAATACGTTGGAGGTAAAGGAACAACCCGTCACTCAGGAGATGAAAGATATCTTTATCGGCGGACGTGGCTTTGGGTTGTGGCAACTCTGGCATGCGGTAACTCCGAGTACAAAGTGGAATGACCCTGAAAATGAAATCGTCATTAGTCCTGGGCCGTTATCCGGAATCACCCAGTATCCGGGCAGTGGAAAGTCCATAGTTGTGAGTATTTCACCTCAGACAGATATTCCTATAGATAGCAACGTTGGCGGATATTTTGGCCCGTTACTCAAGTTCAGTGGCTATGATTTTTTAGAAATACAGGGGAAGTCAGAAAAGGAGATAATCATCTTCATAGATGGACAAAAGGGAATTATTAAAATTGAGGAGTGCCCACTAGAGCCCTTGGACAGCCATATCCTTGCTGAAGTCTTGACCGAAATGTATGCAGAGGGCGAAGGTGACAGAACTAACATTAGTGTGGTCAGTGCCGGTAGCGCGGCAGATAATAGTCTGATTGGGATGCTTAATTTTTCGTGGTTCGATAAACGTCGTGGTTGCATTAGGCTAAAGCAGGCAGGCCGAGGTGGTATAGGGACAGTATTCCGCGATAAGCGCATCAAAGCTATTGTTATCAGAGGACCTGAAGTTAAGGGCGACCACAACCACCCGGTTGATTTTGAAACCATTGCAAAGACTGGCATCAAACTTCATAAAGAACTGAGAGCACTAGACCCCAGCCAATGCGTGATGCGCCGAAATGGTACAGCCCACATTGTAGAAATCATGGATGCCTATGACTTATTACCGGTACATAACTTTCAATATGGCTCACATCCTGAAACACATAAGATTGCTTCTTATATTTGGGACCTGCGCTGTACCCAGCGAACCAGTGATGGTTGTTGGTATGGTTGCTCGATGAGTTGTGCTAAGGGAGCCGATGGACTGACTCTGCGGACGGGGCCATACAAGGGAGACGTTGTTACGGTTGATGGGCCTGAATATGAAAATGCCGCAGGTTTAGGCTCTAATGCGGGGATTTTTGATGCCGAAGCTGTTTTGGAGCTTAATTTCTATTGCGATACCTACGGTATTTGTACGATTACTTGGGGTACTATTTGTGCCTTTGTGATGGAGTGTTACCAAAGGGGGATTTTGAATAAAGAAAGGACGGGTGGCCTGGAATTGACTTGGGGTAATTGGACTGCCGACCTTGAGTTGATGCACCAGATGGCGCGTGGAGAAGGATTTGGCAAGATCGTAGGCTTGGGTGTGCATAAGATGAAGCATATTTTTGCCGAGCGGGGATGGGGCGATCCTAAACTGCTGGATGACATCGGCATGGAAAATAAGGGTCTGGAATATAGTCAGTATCTCTCCAAAGAAAGCCTGGCGCAACAGGGTGGATATGCTATGACCAACAAGGGGCCACAGCACGATGAAGCATGGCTAATATTTATGGACATGGTTAATAAGCAGTTACCTACTTTTGAGGACAAGGCCGAGGCACTGTATTATTTCCCACTATGGCGTACTTGGTTTGGGCTGAATGGATGGTGTAAGTTGCCTTGGAATGACGTTTCTCCAAAGGATAACCACCTACGCCATGAACCTCATAAGATACCTGAGCATGTTGAAAACTATCTGGCAATGCACGGAGCAATGCTCGGCACGCATATTACTGTCGAGGATATGCTCAACCAAAGTGCGCGAGTGTACAACTTTCAGCGAATTTTCAATATCAGGATGGGCAAGGGTTTGAGAATACATGATAGAGCACCCTACAGGTCAATGGGGCCGGTCAGCAAAGAGGAATATACTAGTCGCGAAGATAGATACGACCAGCAAATAAGAGATGAAATGGGGCAAGACCCCGCTAAAATGTCACTGGAAGAAAGGATGGCACTTCATCGCACCTGGCGCACCGACAGATATGAAAAATTGACAGATGCTGTATACAAGCGCCGTGGATGGACATCCAATGGTGTGCCAACTATAGATAGGATCAAGGAGCTGGGTATCGACTTCCCTGAAGTGTTAGATGTCGTAAAACCTCTGCTTTCCTAGCCTCTGCACATGATAACTGTAAATGGCGATCCACTTGACTGGTACGACGGTATTACCGTACAGAATATTTTGTCTGCAAAAAAATATAAATTTCCGATGTTAATCGTTACTATCAATGAGATGCATGTACCAAAAGAAAACTATGCAGATACGACTGTGCCAGACGAGGCAGAGGTAAAGGTAATACACTTGCTAAGTGGCGGGTAGTTTGAGTAGTTGTAATTTCCTTAAAATCAAAATTTTGTAGATTAATAGCAATTCGAGCAAAAAAATTTCAAATAGATGCAGATTTATTGCAATTTAATGCAAACTGCTTCATTGCTCTGATTGCAATTCCATGCAAAGCGGTTCTCTTGGCTTCTTTCAAGCTCTTTGGGCCTCCTGCCTTCTTAATGGCTTTAATATCTATGGTGTCTTCTGGCAGGTCAGGCAATATGCCAATCATCGCATTGATCGGTGAAAAATTATCTGGGTTTGAACTGACTAAGTAGTGGAGCAGGGAACCAATCATTGTTTGCCTTGGAAATTCCATAGGTGGCAATTTCCGGAGATACCTATCCATTGCTATTGCAGTCGCCAGGCCACTGGCCGCAGATTCCAGATAGCCTTCTACGCCACTCAGTTGACCTGCAAAAAAAATGTCACCACGGGCTTTTGTTGCCAAGGTAGCGCAAAGTAATCTAGGTGCTGAAATATATGTGTTGCGATGAATACTACCAAACCTGGAGAAAACAGCGAACTCTAGTCCTGGGATTTGCCTGAATATTTCTGCTTGAGCAGTCCAGGTAATCCTCGTCTGAAAGCCAACCATGTTAAATAGATCTCCTGCAATTGTGTCTTGGCGAAGCTGTACTGCGGCATAAGGCCACCGTCCTGTTCTGGGATCTGTTAGTCCAACTGGCTTCATGGGGCCAAAGCGCAACGTTTCCATACCTCGCTCTGCCATCTCTTCAATGGGCAGACAGGCTTCAAAAAAATTTGTTTCAAAGTCTCTCAGAGGTGCTTTGGGAGCCTCTAGGATACTTGTGACTAGGTGTTCATACTGACATTTGTCTAGTGGGCAATTGAGAAAATCAGGCTCACCTTTGTCATATCTTGATGCAGGGAAAGCAATGGATAGGTCAATAGACTCTCTCTCTACTATTGGTGCGATTGCATCATAGAAGAATAGACTTTTTTGGTTAAAAGTGCTGGAAATCCAATCTGCTAAAGGCTCTGCCGTTAAAGGGCCAGATGCGATTATTGCTGGTATATTTTTGGGAGGCTCTGTCGCCATTGTAGTTTGCCATTCGATGTTGCTATGGCTCTGTAGCAGGTCAGTTATTGTTTTTGCAAATAGGTGCCTGTCCACCGCTAGTGAACGTCCTGCTGGAACCCTTGTTTGGCGTGCACTAGCAAGAATCATCGAGCCAAGGGTCTCCATTTCTGCCTTGAGGATTCCTGTAGCACTTATGGGGTCATCGCTCTTTAAGGAGTTTGAACATACCATTTCTGCGGCCAATCCAGTCTGGTGGGCAGGGGTAGTATTGGTGGGTCTCATTTCCCAAAGCAATACCTTATGTCCACGCTCGGCAAGTTGCCAAGCCGCCTCAGAGCCTGCTAGTCCGGCTCCAATAACACAGACATCAAAATGGTTTTCCATAATTATTTCAAATTATGCCCTGCATGTACGCGTCAAACCCCCAATAAATTTTTTTTCTTTTTTTTATTTTTTTTTCTTGCAATTTGTGATGTATGTGTTAGTCTGATTGTCTGCGTTTGAGGGCGTGGTGTTCGTTAGGTAATTGTCGTGTTACAGATTTGGCAGTTATTGTATGGATGTGGGGCTGTGTTCGTGATTTGTTTCGGACTAGGTTTCTTTAGGCATCTTTGAAAGTCGGATAGAGAGAATGAGAGCCTTTGAGTTGGCGTCTCTTAAGGGGGGCGTTAATGATCAAATAAGCGAGTAACTTAAGCGTTTTAGATTAAGTATTGAGAGTTTAGGATAACATGAGAGTTTGATCCTGGCTCAGAATGAACGCTGGCGGCGTGCTTAACACATGCAAGTCGGATGTGCAGCAATGTGCATGGCAGACGGGTGAGTAACACGTGGATAACCTACCCAGTAGAGTGGGATAACGTTTCGAAAGGGGCGATAATACCGCATACGACCATTTATTGAGATATAGGTGGTGAAAGCAGGGGGCCTTTATGGTCTTGCGCTATTGGAGGGATCTGCGCCTGATTAGCTAGTTGGTAGGGTAGAGGCTTACCAAGGCGACGATCAGTAGCCGGCCTGAGAGGGTGATCGGCCACACTGGAACTGAGACACGGTCCAGACTCCTACGGGAGGCAGCAGTGGGGAATTTTGCGCAATGGACGTAAGTCTGACGCAGCAACGCCGCGTGGGTGATGAAGGCCTTCGGGTCGTAAAACCCTGTCGTCAGGGAAGAAGGGCCATAGTTTAAGAGACAGTGGTCTTGACGGTACCTGGAGAGGAAGCCCCGGCTAACTCTGTGCCAGCAGCCGCGGTAATACAGAGGGGGCGAGCGTTATTCGGAATTATTGGGCGTAAAGGGCGCGTAGGCGGTATATCAAGTCAGATGTGTAATCCCTGGGCTCAACCTGGGAACTGCATCTGAGACTGGTATGCTAGAGTATTGGAGAGGGTGGCGGAATTCCACGTGTAGCGGTGAAATGCGTAGAGATGTGGAGGAACACCAGTGGCGAAGGCGGCCACCTGGACAGTAACTGACGCTGAGGCGCGAAAGTGTGGGTAGCAAACAGGATTAGATACCCTGGTAGTCCACACTGTAAACGATGGACACTTGGTGTGGCGGGAGTTGACCCTCGCCGTGCCGTAGCTAACGCGATAAGTGTCCCGCCTGGGGAGTACGGTCGCAAGGCTGAAACTCAAAGGAATTGACGGGGGCCCGCACAAGCGGTGGAGCATGTGGTTTAATTCGACGCAACGCGAAGAACCTTACCTGGGCTTGAACTGCTACTGATCGTGGCAGAGATGTCATTTTTCGCAAGGACAGTAGCAGAGGCGCTGCATGGCTGTCGTCAGCTCGTGTCGTGAGATGTTGGGTTAAGTCCCGCAACGAGCGCAACCCTTGCCTCTAGTTGCCAGCGAGTAAAGTCGGGAACTCTAGAGGGACTGCCCGGGTTAACCGGGAGGAAGGTGGGGATGATGTCAAGTCCTCATGGCCCTTATGTCCAGGGCTACACACGTGCTACAATGGGTGGTACAGACCGTAGCGAAGCCGCAAGGTGGAGCCAATCGGAAAAAGCCGCCCTCAGTTCGGATTGCAGTCTGCAACTCGACTGCATGAAGTTGGAATCGCTAGTAATCGTGTATCAGAATGATACGGTGAATACGTTCCCGGGCCTTGTACACACCGCCCGTCACATCACGAAAGCCGGGAGCACTTGAAGAGGCTGTGGTAACCGAAAGGGGCTAGGCCTCTATGGTGAACTTGGTGATTGGGGTGAAGTCGTAACAAGGTAGCTGTAGGAGAACCTGTGGCTGGATCACCTCCTTTCTAAGGAGAAGGCAAGAGCTCTGAGAGCACGTAAGTGCAGAGAAGAGCGTGCCGGCAAAGGTCAACCTCTCATTCGCGCAGATTTCTCAAAGATTTGAGTATTTGCATATATATCCGGCTTTCAAAGGTGCCACAGAGAGCGAGCCAAATTGTCATAACTGGCAGAGGGCATTGAGTTAATCGAGTCATTTTCAGGCCTATGGGGTTTTTGAAACGACAGGGTTTGAATTATTTAAATCAAAGCGGGGCCCGTAGCTCAGTTGGGAGAGCGCCTGGTTTGCATCCAGGAGGTCGTCGGTTCGAACCCGGTCGGGTCCACCAAGGCCTTGCAGCCGGACTGGTAGCCTGAGTAGAATTGAGGCTAGAGAGAGTAAGGTTTAGACGAGGGCCTATAGCTCAGACTGGTTAGAGCGCACGCCTGATAAGCGTGAGGTCGGTGGTTCAAATCCACCTAGGCCCACCAGCATTGAAGTATCAGGTTATTTTCGGGGAGCCAGTGAGAGAGTGGAATGAGATGAATAGCAGAGCGGGCTATTGATCCCATCCCACGACAGGGTGGCAAGAGGTCATTGAAAGGCAGAGAATAGGGAGTAATAGGAAGGGTGATCTACTGTGAATATAGAGGCACAGTGGAGTTTTAAGGCGAGGCAAGTAGAGCAACTCTGAGAGCATCATAGTGTGTAATCAGGGTAGCAAGAGAAAGTCTCTCAACTCTAGAACTGGCCGTGAGGTCAGGGAGTAGTAAAAAGAAAGAAAGTTTAAGAATAGAAAGGCCGTTATCGATCGAGCCATTTCCATGGTCATTGTGATTTGGAAGCAGTATGGTTTCGAGATTACATTGGTGTAATTAATTGATAGAAGGTCAAGTGAATAAGGGTTGACGGCGGATGCCTTGGCTGATGGCCGCGAAGAAGGACGTGGTAAGCTGCGAAAAGTCTCGGGGAGTTGCACGCGAGCATAGATCCGGGAATGTCCGAATGGGGGAACCCACTTTGGTGAAAGCCAAAGTATCGTATTGTTGAACAAAATAGGCGATACGAAGCGAACGTGGGGAAGTGAACCATCTCAGTACCCACAGGAAGAGAAAACAACAGTGATTCCGGTAGTAGCGGCGAGCGAACCCGGAGTAGCCCAAACCTTTTAAGTGTAAGCCTGCAGGCGTTGCTTAGGGGGTGTCGTGGGACCCACAGTCAGAGTTGCAGATCTGGCGCAGAGTCAAAAAGTTATTGGTTAGCAGAACAGTATTGAAAGACTGGCAGTATAGGGTGATAGCCCCGTATGCGAAAGCCAATAGCCTCTGGTGGGTATCCCAAGTACAGCGGGGCACGTGAAACCTTGCTGGAATTTGCCGCGACCATGCGGTAAGGCTAAATAGGACCATCAGACCGATAGTGAACCAGTACCGTGAGGGAAAGGCGAAAAGAACCCCGATGAGGGGAGTGAAATAGAACCTGAAACCGTCAATCTACAAGCAGTGGGACCACGATTGTTTACACGTGGGACCTCGTGCCTTTTGCATAATGAGCCGGCTAGTTATTTTCAGTGGCGAGGTTAAGCCGTATAGGTGGAGCCGAAGGGAAACCGAGTCTGAATAGGGCGAGTTAGTCGCTGGGAATAGACGCGAAACGGGATGATCTATCCTTGGGCAGGATGAAGTCCGGGTGACACCGGATGGAGGTCCGAACCAGTGTGGGTTGAAAACCGCTTGGATGACCTGAGGATAGGGGTGAAAGGCCAATCAAAT
>Ga0082212_10001254_pt1 | contig 37422 bp, 34 predicted proteins | sample TergutNt197P3_FD_71548 | JGI IMG/M metagenome (GOLD analysis project Ga0082212, IMG submission 71548) | Neocapritermes taracua P3 segment gut microbial communities from Petit-Saut dam, French Guiana - Nt197 P3 | ecosystem: Host-associated > Arthropoda: Insects > Digestive system > Gut ...
AGAATTGAATAATGATGCTCTGGGGCAGGATGAAGCGGCGATTGAACTGCGGAAAAAAGCGGCAAGCATCGAGGAAAATATCAAGTCGTTTGAGGAAAACATCCAGCTTGCCGCGGCGCGTATCGGCGAGAACGAAAAAGCCGTGCACAAGGCCGAGGCGGAGATTCACCACATTGAGAAGGAACAGGCCGAATTCGAAAAGCGCCTTGCGCTGATAACCGACGACATTGTCGCCGAACTGGACGCCGGCCTGAAAAAAGCCGGATATTCCGCCGCCGAGCGCCGCAGCATCGAGGCTGATCTGAACGAATGCCTCGGTAGGCTGCGAACGGTTCTTGCCGGAAGGGAAACCCTTATCCGCGACTTTGCCGCCGCCGCAGGGACGGCATCGTCCATGGCTGAGGGCGAACTTGCCCGCATTGCCGGGACTCTGGCAGCGGAGCTTGCCGCCGCCTTGGAAGAAGCGGAAAAGGCCATTGCCCTGTTTGCAAACTACCGCAGCCATTCGCCGCTGTTTCTCGACGAGTTTCTCGCGCCGGAGGGGATCATCACCAGGAAGCGCGAGCTTGACGCGAATATCCGCAGTGCGAAAGACGGCATAGAAGAACGCCGCAAACGGATCAGGGATTTGCGCAGCGATACTGCCGCCCTGACCGCGAAAACCAACGAATACCGCGCCACGCTGGAAGACCTGCGGATAAACCGCGCCCACATCAACGCCCAGGCAAAGTCTGCCGAGGAACAGGCAAAGCTGATTCGGCGCGAGCTTGCCGGCCAGGAATCGATGCTGAAAAATATCCGCGACGAACTGGTGCTGGACCGTAAGCGGCTTGAAGACATAGACGGGCGCATCGCCGGAACCCACGACGAAATCGCCGCAATCGATCAACAGACGATAGCCCTGAATAAGGAACTGGAAGTTCTTGAAAAGGACATTATTAAGCGGAACAGCGATGTCACGGGCAAGCAGGCGGTAATCAAAAAGCGCACGGCGGAACTGGAGAAGGTGCAGGAAGCCCTGGACAAGATTCACCTGGAACTGGTGCAGTCGGAAACAGAGATAAAAAACATCCAGGACAATTTCCGCGAAACCCATTCCCGCGATCTGATGGAGTTCGAGGAGCGGATATTTACCATTACCGCGCAGAGCGCCGATCTGCGGGAAAAACTCGCTGCGGCGCGGGCGCAGCGGAACGACCTTGGCTCGGTAAACCTTATGGCGCCGGAAGAATTTACCGAGACAAAGGAACGCTATGAATTCCTCAGTAACCAGCTTGCCGACCTTGAAAAGGCCCGTAAAGACCTTGAAGACTTAACCGCCGAGATACGCACCGAATCTTCGGAACTGTTTATTAAAACCTACAACCGCATTAAAAAGAATTTTCACAACATGTTCCGCCGTCTTTTCGGCGGGGGCCGGGCGGAATTGCAGCTTTCCGACAACAACCATGTGCTTGAGTCGGGCATAGAGATCTTCGCCCAGCCGCCCGGCAAAAAGCTGGAGCACATCTCCCTGCTTTCCGGCGGCGAGCGCTCCATGACCGCCGTAGCCCTGCTCTTTGCCACCTACATGGTAAAGCCCAGCCCCTTCTGCCTGCTGGACGAAATTGACGCGGCGCTGGACGAGGCGAACGTCGGCCGTTTTGTGCAGCTTTTGCGGGAATTCGGCGGGACCAGCCAGTTCATCGTCATCACCCATAACAAGAAAACCATCGCCGGCGCGGCCACCCTGCTCGGCGTTACAATGGAAGAATCCGGCGTTACCAAACTTATCTCCGTGCGGCTGGAACACGAAGAAATTGCCCTTGCCGACGACCTGTCCCAGCACGAATTTTGGGAAGAGGGCGGCAGTTTAGATGAAGAGGAAGTGGAAATCGAAGAGGGCCATCAGCTTCCCCCCGGAGTAGACGACCCTGCCAAGGTCAGCGAAGCGCAGCTCCGCCCAATTCGCTCCGCCTCCACAGCCAGCGAGTAATTTATTGACAGGACTTGCGCGGGATGGTAATGTTGTGACTGAAGCCCGGTAGAAGTCGCTGGCCGTTTTTTGGGCGATTAACTCAGTGGCGAGAGTACTACCTTCACACGGTAGGAGTCACTGGTTCGAATCCAGTATCGCCCAAAAAACGGCTTTTGTTTTCAGGCTACCTTCACACGGTAGGATGGTTTCTGCCGTGCAAAACGCGATACGTTGAGCGTTTTGCGCGGATTGTCTGCGAAGGGGTACATACCCCGCCCTTCAAGGCGATAAAAGGGTATGTACCCCGAGACAAATACCTTACCAAAACAACATACCCCATCCCTTCAGGGTGGAGGTATGTTGATTGCGGAAAGGAATCATCAGTTCGAATCCAGTATCGCCCATCAACTGGCTTTCATTCAGGCTGCCAGGTGACCCTGCGGTATTATATCTTTCATTGCAAAGCAAACGTCACCAAAATATTCGTGGTTATTTCCAATTCTCCTGTCGGCACTATTGTTGAACCGGCATCGCGAGCCATTTCTACAGATGCTAGCTGATTGGTGAACTTATTGCTTATTGGGGAATTTTGCTGAAACCCCTCATCTGATACGCTTAATACTCTTGATATTGTGAGGTTTGAAAGTTCAGCATATTGATTGGCTTTTTCGACTGCTTTTTGAAATGCAAGTTCACGGGATTTGAAAAAATATTCAGTGTTATTTTTTACACTAAAATTAACTTGATTCAATTCTATTCCGTTAATCCCGATAAGTTGATCTATTATTCTGGAAACCTTCTCATTTTCATTGTCTTCATTGATATTTTCAATAGAAAAGACCAGTTTTTGTTCAGCCCGTTGTCCAACTAAAATACGCCTGTTTGTATATTCATATTCCGAACGAAACGTCAACGAAGCGGTAGCTATATTTTTATCCTCAATATCTTCATCTTTTAATATTGACATAGCTTGCTTAACCATTCTGCTAACTGTTTCTTGTGCTGTTCTGGTTGTTTGGGCCACATTACTTAATGTGATACTCATTTGAATCACATCAGGCTGAACTAAAACCGTGCCTGTGCCAAAAACCGATATGGTGCTTTGATTTTGCGGGATATTATCTTTGCCGCAACTTGATAATAAAGAAACGGTTGACATTAAAATCAATGCCCAAAAATGCTTTGGCTCTATTGAATGAAATTTCATAATATTACCTCTCGTAAACTTATCCTATACCATTTGGGGGTATTTGTAAAGGTTGTCTCTGTTCTAAAAGCGGCGCATTAGTTATTAATTATTGAAACCGCTGTATTTTTGTATTGTTACTTGACAGAACTTACTTGGAGTGGTAATGTTTTGACTGAAGCACTACAGTGTCGCACGAAAGGATGGTTTCTACCGTGCAAAACGCGATATGTTGAGCGTTTTACGCGGATTGTCTGCGAAGAGGTGCATACACCGCCCATCAACTGGCTTCTGTTAATTCTATGGAGGTAACTTATGTCTCGTAATTCATTTGTTATCGTTGCTAATACTCAGATTGAAATGGAAGTTGGGCAAACGCTCTTGCATATTATTGGCAAAAGCGGGAAGTATAAAGCAGTACTTTGGGATACAAAAGTTTATCGAGATAATATCACTAACCTTACCTCGAATGAAAAGATAATACACATCGGAGTAAATGAATATTCTTCCCGAAGCCTGGATTCCATTGAATGGAAGTTCGATAAACTGAGTATGCGTTATGGCTGGATAGGATCTACGGCTATTCTTGAAGTGAAAAACGAAGGCCGGACAAAAGACGGAATAAAAGAATTTAAGAATATGTGTTCGCAGCGAAAAAAAGAAATTGAAGAATGGGAAAAATCAAAAAATTCACTGAACACTTCAAATATTTTTTATGTTTTAGGAGGACTTTTAGGTTTTATTTTTCCGCCTGCTTGGTTCATTGGCCTTGGTATTGCCAGTTATCTTCGGGGTTATTACGGTATTGAAGCCTTTAATGCTGGTAAAAAATTAAATACTAAATTGCTGAAAATGGAATATAATTACCTGGTAACGGAATTTTTAATCAAAGACCTGGATGCTTTTATGGGCGCTGCCAAAAATGAGGAGCAATAAAACTTTTTCTGACGGGTATAATATTTTTTTTGATGCTGTTGGCGGACAGAAAGCATACCGGGGTGCAGGCTATGTACAATCTGTTCAATCAGAAATAGCAAAGCATGAACAACATATAAATGCTTACGATGGAAAAAAGCAAATTCCCGGTATATTAAAAGGCGACATTGCGGAATGGTGGCATTCAGATACTCTTAATATTAACTCGGTAATCAAAGATACCCCTGATCGTACCTATGTAAATACAGCAGAAAGAAATAAATTGGGATCGGTCGATATAAGAACCAATTTCGGAAAAGATATTGGTTCAAAGTACGGTGCAAGCGGAGCTAAAACCGCACAAGAACAGGCAATATCAAATATGGAAAAGTTTAAAAGATTTCAAACACGCAATCCTTCGGCAACCCTTGAAGATTATAATAAAATTAATAAAATAAATATCAACGACAGCAATAAACACGATCCCTTATATGAAGGCCAGGAAAGGCTGGTACCTGCAGACCAATTGGAAGAAGCGGCAGAATTTTTAAAACGCCGAATAGCAAGAAATTCCGTGAGCCATCCTGAATTGGTTAAAAAGGATTTGGAAACACTGGATCGGTTAACCGACAGAATAAAAAGCGGCAGAGGAGTAGGGTCCGACCCCCTGACAAAATCGGATGCAGAAGAAATTGCCCGACTGGGTAAAATGGGTGAGTATAAGGCAAGTGATTTTGGAATTTCTGAAGAAGAAAAAATAAGATTTCAAAATATAATGCAGCAGTCCCTGAAAGCGGGACTCTCGGCAGTTACCATATCCATGGTTCTGCGGTTGGCACCGGATTTATTCAAGCTGCTGCAAAAAGTAATTCAGGATGAGGAGATTGAAGCTAAAGATTTTATAAAGCTTGGTTCCTCCGCTGTAATGGGAGGGGCGGAGGGCTTTGTACGCGGCGGAATAGCGGCGGGTATAACCATAGCCTGCAAGAGCGGCAAGCTGGGATCCTTTTTAAAATCCGCCGACCCGACAATTATAGGATTAGTAACAGTACTGACACTCAATGCAATAAAAAACAGCATAAGAGTAGCGCGGAAGGAAATGACCAGCCGGGAATTTGCCAATGCCTGTATGAAGGATCTTTTTGTATCAACCGCTTCACTCGCGTTAGGCGGGGCAGCCCAAAGCTTTATTCATATTCCTGTTTTTGGATATATGCTGGGAAGTTTTGTCGGTTCAATTGCCGCCTCTTTTATTTATGATACCGCCTATAAAAAAGCCTTGTCGTTCTGCTGTGATACAGGATTTACTTTTTTTGGCCTGGTAGATCAGAATTATACATTGCCCGATGAAATTATTCGTGAAATAGGACTTGATGTATTTGAATTTGACAAATTCGAATTTGATGAATATGAGTTTGATGAGAATAAATTTGATAAGTATGAATTTGATGAGTATGAGTTTGACAAATTTAATGAGGAATCATCAGATCAGGGCAGACTTAATATAACCATTCTCCGAAGAGGAGTAATAGGTATAAACAAAATAGGTTATGTGTAAGCGTACCGCTGCCAACCGGTAATGTTCAGCACTTTTTCATAATACTTTGTATGTTTACGAATCCGTACCAACCGTCTCCTTGCTTTTGGGGAAAACCAGGTTCAGGATTATGCCGACGACGGTGGCAAGGGCAACGCCGGCAAGTTCAAATTGAAGGTCTCCGGTGATTTTAAAGGCGAGCTTGCCGCCGCCTATGCCGATAACCAGGATTACCGAAGTGATGGTGAGGTTGCGCTTTTCACGGTAGTCAACGCCGCTTTCAACAATGGTGCGAAGGCCGCTGGAGGCGATAATGCCGAAGAGCAGCATGGATATGCCGCCAAGGACAGGCGTGGGAATGGTGCGGATTAGCGCGCCGAACTTTCTGAAAAACGAAAGCAGTACCGCTATCAGCGCGGCTCCGCCGATGACCCAAACCGAATAAACGCGGGTTATCGCCATAACGCCGATGTTTTCGCCGTATGTGGTATTGGGCGGCCCGCCCCACAGCGCGGCCCAGGAAGTGGCAAGCCCGTCGCCGACAAGGGTACGGTGCAGGCCGGGGTTCTTATAAAAATCCTGGCCGACAACTTTGCTTGTTACCAGCGTGTCGCCCAAATGCTCGCAGATCGTCGCAAGCGAAACTATCACAAACGTTAAAATCGGCACAAAGCTGAAACTGGGAATTTGGAAACCGGGCATCCCCAGCCAGGGGGCATCCCTGACTATCTGAAAATCAATAAGGGCATACGCAGGAAAAAAGAACCCCATTATCAGGGTAAAGAAGTACCCGGCAAGCATACCGATCAGAATCGGTATGGTGCTGAAAAAGCCTTTCAGGAAAATGTTAGACGCGACCGTAACGCACAGCGTTACCGCGGCGATGGATAGGTAAACCAAGCTGTAGTTTCCATCCGAGTCGTTCATCGCCATGTTAATGGCGACCGGGGCCAGCACAAGGCCGATAACCATGATCACCGAACCGATGACCACGGGGGGCAGGGCAATGTCCAGCCAATTTTTTCCGGCAAAGCGAATAATGATCCCGACAAAACAGTAGAAAAGGCCCGCCGCTATTGCGCCGCCCAGAGCATACGAAAGCCCGTGGCTTGCCGTAATTCCGATTAGGGGAGGAATAAATGCAAAGGAAGAACCCAAAAACGCGGGAACCTTTGCACCGGTACAGAGGATGTAGATCAGCGTGCCGGTTCCTGCGGTAAAGAGCGCGGCCGCCGGATCCAGGCCCGTCAAAATGGGGACCAGGATGGTCGCTCCGAACATCGCGAACACGTGCTGAAAAGAAAGGGGAATCCAGTAGCCTAACTGCGGCCTGTCCTGCGGACGGAGTATTTCCATAAAGACCCTCTCTATGTTTCGTTATATTTAGGGCAGCAGCCGGGAAAAATAGTCATTCAGGGCCTGCGAAAAACCTTCGGCAATTGTTTTTTCCGCAGCAGAAAAGACCCGGTTTTCCGCGTTTGCCAGGCTGGTATGCCCCTCCCTGCCGGAAATATTATACGGCACCAGCACCCTGTTTCCGTCTGTATCAATAAAATTGGCATTAATTTCATACCGGACAAAAATGTTTTGCGCGCTGGGGGCTTCCGAAAGGTTTACCTCGGCAGCTACGCGGTACCGGGAATTGGTGCCGCCGCTTTGGAATCCCAGGTCGGAGAGGGCCTTGGAAAAAGCACCCTGTATCCGGTTGTTTCTGTCGCCCTTCACAGACACGCTGACCGGAATTGCCTTAATGATATTGCTCGCGTCTGCCAGGTATTGGTTTTCCGATCTTAGTCCTGCCGGAACGCTCCCGCTTCCGCCGACAAATCGCAGGATATTTACACAGGTGTCGATGTCTTTTGCAATGACGGCCGCAGCCCTGTAGCGGGTGTACCCTTCAATGGTATTTATGTTGGGTACGTTAATCACTTCCTCAATATCCCGCTGCAAACGTGCGATTATGTCGTTATAAATAGATATGGTCTTTGCCCTCTCCATTACCGCCAGGGCATAGTATTCATTTCCCCTTTCATTTTTCCAGCTTTCCTTAATTTCGCAGCCCGCCAAAATTCCTGCCGCGCTTGAAGAAATTCTTCTGTCGCTGGTAACTGTTTCAGACCAGGAGGTATTGCCGTCGGCGGTTGTCTGCCGGAATACGTCGGCTATTACCGATTCGTCGGTAAGCCGTATCTCGAAAACTCTGAGAAGGTTCGCCCTCGCCTTGTGTTCGGCTTCTTCAGCGGCTATTCCGCTTCCCGTTGCAGCTACGTACAGGCTGTCCGGATAATGTGCGTTCGGTTTGCGAACCCACTCCGGCGCTCCTGCCGGAAAGGCCCCTCCCGAATTTTCTGCGGGGGAGGATGAGGCCGACGCACAGCCGGAGAAAACAAGAAACAAATAAACCGCAGCCGATAGATTTAAACAGAAGAATTGTATGTTTTTTTTCATTGCCACTCCCTTGTTTTGCGGTTACTCCGCACTTTTGGCAACTGCCAAAGTCCAAACGTCTCCATTATCCGGATTAATCCAGATTTCAATAACGGTAAAGTAGCGAAGTTCGCCTTCGCTTTTCCGGGTAATACTCGAATCAATATGGTATGTATTGGAATCCGACGTATAATTCGCCGTTACCGAAGTAGAAATCTGCGAAACAATCGCGGCGGCGGCTGACCCATAGGATTTTAGAACGGTATCTCTGAGCTTTTGCTGTTTGCCCGAATGGCCAACGCCAGCAATGAAGTCCCCGATATTTGACGGCGGGCGGGTAGTCCATTCGGGGCTGCCGTCCGCTTTTTTGTTTCCCGGTACGCCGCCTATTGCCCCGGGGAAAACAGCGGGATAGGCAAAGCGGACAAATATGGCGCCGTCATCCTGAATGACATCGCGCTTCGGATCATAGGTTAATTTTTCTGCGTATTTTTCCAATTGCTGATCATATTCGAGGTCGGCATGGGAAGAGACATAATAATCCAGAAAACCGGCGCCGATGCTTTCTACATTCTCTGAAGTGACCTTAACGCCGTGATACATGGCAATTTTTCTTGCAGCATCGTCAAGGGCGATGTCAATTTCCTTTTTACGCGTGCTTTGCCGGGCTGATATACCGATAACTGTCAGATACCCCGGCTGCGGCAGGGCTACCCAATGGCTGAACTCGGAATTATTTTTCCGGGCTGCCGGCTGAACAGCAGAGCCGGAACTTGAACAAGCGCACAATATTAATGCCGCACATACAGCGCTTATGTTTTTTATCATGGGTTTTCTTTGGCGCTCGCAGGAAGACAGGGTGCAGAAGCCCGCACCCCGCCAGCCTTCTCTAGAAATTGCTCACCCATTCCTCTTGGGCGGCCTGCCTGAATTTCTCTTCCATCCGCTCTTCGGCAATAAAGGCTGCCGCTGCCGGAACAGCCAGCCTTGCCGCAGCCTGGGCCTGGCTGATTTCCCTGGTTACATCTGCCTTGCTCAGGTAGATAACAGTCCACCAAATGCCGCTGGGATCGGAATCCTGATCCTTAATTACTGCGCCGGTTAGCTGGGCCTTTCCGAGCGCTACGGTTACTTCCTGCTGGAAAGAAATTGCCGCAGAAGTATCAACCTCGCTGGAAGCGGTATAATCTTCGATCATGTTTTTTACCATGGAATCCATCGCCCGGACAATTTGCGCCCTGGCCCGGGTTTCAGATGCATTCATGGACTGATTCGGCGTGGCAAGCTTGGCTTGTCCGATGCCTACCAATACGTCTTCCGGCGCGTTCCTCCTGAGCTCCCGTACCCAGGCGGGCTGGCCGTTGCTTTCGGGCGCGGGGGCAGGTTTTGATCCGCAGCCGGCAAAAACAAGCGCCATTGCTGTTACGACAACAAGGGTCAATGCAATTTTCTTCATACAATACACTCCTGTATGGTTGTTGTGGGGACATACATCCTCTGTGATAATATACCACATTTTTGTCTCATATTTCAAGATATTTTTGCGTTATCAGGTAATAAATATTTTTTGACAATATTTTGGAATATGCCGTTTCCCTGTAACCAAATGATTGGAATATTGTTTTACATGTGCTATAGTATTTCCAATATCCATATCAGGAGGACTTATGAGGCGGCAGTTTTTTTTCTTCTTTTGCTTGCTCTTGCCATTATCGTTGTCGTTTGCGGGCGGACAATCCGAGGCAAACAAGCCGGCGGCAGGCAAGCCCGCAGCAAACCGGGATTTTATCGGAGAAGCTTTCTCCAACATGGACCGCGCATTTAATGATTCGGAACTGACGCTCGAGGATACATACTATTTGGGCAGGGCGGTAGCCGCCAATATCCTTGGCGTGTACAGGCCCTATACCCTGAATCCGGAGCTTACCCGTTATGTGAACCAAATTTGCCAAACCCTGGTAATAAATTCCCCCCGACCGGCGGTTTCGTTTATCGGGTTTTATGTTACGATTCTTGACAGCCCCGAATTTAACGCGTTCGCCAGCCCGGGCGGGCATATTTTCCTGACAAAGGGGCTTGTGGAAGCGGCGTCATCCGAGGATATGCTTGCAGCGGTTATTGCCCATGAGCTGGCCCATGTCATTCTCCGGCATGGCCAAAGCATGATTAGCGACATGAGTTTTATCAATGAAACGGCATCCATCCAGAACAAGGCGGCTGATTTTGCCGGCAATTCGCCTGCAGCCCAAAAGCTTACGGAATTCCGCAATGCGGTCTCGGAAATAATAGATGCGATGGTTTTAAGCGGCTATTCCCAGGCCCAGGAATTTGAGGCAGACAGGGAAGCGCTTAAGATACTTGCCGCTTCGGGGTACGATCCCGGCTCGCTAACTGAAATGCTGCAAATACTGCAGCAGGTGCAGGGTTCCCGCCAGGGCGGGTTTAATACCACCCATCCATCGCCGGCCCAGCGGATAGCAAATATCCAGGGGCAGGAGGAAGCTGTTGAAGACAGCCGCTCTTTCCGTGCGCCGCGCTTCAGGAACAGATAGCAGGGTGCAAAAGCGCACCCGGAATTACAATCTGTTTTTTGGCTGAATGATCATTTTTTTTATTTCGCTGTTTTCGCCCATCCATACCCGCGTGTTGGTTTCGATGTTTGTCATTTGGGCGGAAACAAAATACGTCCGAACGGTTTGGTTGCCTGCCCTGTCGACGATCGTCTTTACCGATCCGGTAAGCATAAAGTCGGCGCCGGTTTCGTTTCCCAAAGCGCTTGCGGTACTGTCGCTGGCATTGTACAGCTGATCCTGCCGCTCGATGCGGAGTTCGTCCCTCGTATCGCCGCCGGCGACAAAGTCCATTTTGCCGTTGTTGAATATTGTCCGTTCCATGATTGTTGAAATAATGGACGTGTCGATATGTTCGCTTGATTCGTTTCTGAATCTGCCGACAATGACAACCGGCGTTCTGCTGCCCATTGCACGTATTGCCTGGTCGACCCTCGGCGAATTAAGGCAGTCATTAATGAGCGATTCGCATACGATTCTTACGTCGGTGTCGTTCCAGTAACCGCTCAAGTCGGTCTGCGTACGGGCATCTACCCGCTTAACCTTCGGACCGGATACACAGGAAGACAGCAGGAGAACCGCTATTGCCCCGAATACAAAAAAATTCCTTTTCATGTCAATGCTCCCTAAAAATTAAAACCCGGCATACCGAATCCGGATTTACCTTAAGCTTACAACGTCGACAAGGTTAACGGCGTTCGCCTTTACCTCGACGGCAATTTCCCTGGTGTGCCCGCCGGGAAACCGGACAATCATGTCGTAGGCGCCGGGGGCAAGGTTTATGCCGCCGACATATGCCTTGTTGGGGAAAAACCTCCCCATTCTAATATCGGCGCTTTCGCTTGCATACACGGTTGCCCTTGCGCCGTTGGCGGTTAAAAACCGGGCAAGTTCGCCGTACTGTTCAGACTGGGCAGCCGCCAATGCGGCAATGTCGGCCGCAACGTACTTAATCATAACACGTATATAGGTCTTGAGAAACAGGTTCATAAATTTGGCGCTAAAGGTTTCCTTCATTACCAGGCCCATGTCTTCAAGAAGCTCAAGCTCAAACTTTTCACCGTTAACGGTAACTTCAATTCTTTGTATTCCTGAATGATCCCTGTCGATGAATGCCGGAAGCTTAAAAACGGGGGTTCTTAATTCGGGGTTCTGCATCAACGGCCAGTACTGGACAAATTGTTCTTCAATTTTTACCGGGGATAGTCCGGTAAAGGCTATTACGTTAAGGCGCGCTTTTCCGTCCGGAACGTCTATTATGCCGGCAATTGCTCCCGGGATGCTGTGCCTATACATTTTTCTGTTGGAAAATGCATCCACAAGCCGGCCCAGCTCTATGCGGGCGCTGTCCTTGTTTCCATCGGCAAGGTAGAACAGAACGGACAGGTACCGGGCCAGCGCAGAATTGGAAAATTCCACCGGACCTTTTCCTTCGGGAATTGCAATGTCTATGTCGCCGAATTCTTTCTTTGCATATTCTCCGGCGTTTCTGCCGGCATCTTCATATTTGCGGGAAAGCATATCCAGTTTCCCGCTTGCCATTGTAAGTTTGCGGATCTCTACCAGCGCCCCTTCGACATCGCCCTGTTTGTAATAGTTCAGCGCGTTAAATACGCTGAGGTATATGTCCTCAAAATCTTCGCCCGGGTATTCTTTGGTATTATCGTTGGCAATATATGAAGCAATGTCGGCGGTGACGCTTTTGGTAAAGGCTTCCTGGATAAGCCGTTCCGCTTCCTGCAAATCCAGGGCGGACTGGGCATAATTTCCCGCATAATATTCCAGCATCCCCTTGTCCAGGAACAGCGAAACGGCATTTCGCTCGGGATATGCCGGTACTTTTTTTTGCTGCCCCTCCCTGATGGCGCTGATTGCCGCTTCAAACTCGTTATTGATTACGGTATTGTCGAGCCCCCTGAAAAAATCCCTTCTTGACGCGCAGGAAAGGATCGATAGCCCCAGGCTGCACAATAGCAGCCCAGATCGAATCTTTCCGGCCAATCCGGGCGGAATTTCCCTTTTTTTATCCATTGGCAGGTCTTCCGGGCAGCTTGAAAATATATCCGCAAAAAAACGAATATAGCTATTGTATGGGATAATTGTAAGTTTTGTCAATCAAAACCGGAATGGCAGAAATATTTCCGATTTAGCCGTCGTCGGAGATTACTTTTTTGCCCTGCCACCTGCCGCCGACCCAGCGCACGCAGTAAAGGGTGCCGCGAACGATAAAGTCCGCTCCCATTGCAAGCCATACCCCCAGCGGCCCCAGGCCGAGGGCAAAGGTAAAGATGTATGAGGTGCTTACCCGCACAAGCCACATGGGGGTGCTTGCGGCAATCATCACATAGCGGACATCTCCGGCGGCGCGCAGGGCGTTGGGGAGCACAAAGCCCATCGACCAGCCGAGAGCCATTGAGATGCAATGGATGCGAAGGAACGATACCGCCATCTCATGGGCCTGGGGACTCAGGTTAAAGAGGCCGGTCAGCGGCCGCAAAAAGATAAAGATCAGCGTGCTGATGATAAACAGCGTAAGGTACGCGAGCTTCATGATCTTGAAGGTCTGCTTCTTTGCCTCCACATAATCGCCCGCGCCGATGCACTGCCCGACAATGGTTAATAATGCCAGCCCGAAAGCCATTCCGGGCATAAACGAGTAGGAAATGATAACGCTGGCTATGGCGTTGGCGGCAATGGCAGAGGTTCCGAAATAGGTAAATATCCGCTGCGTCATGAGCCTGCCCGTCTGAAACATCGAATTTTCAATGGCGCTGGGTATTCCCACAAAGAGGATGTTTTTTATCATGGAGCGGACCGGGCGGAGCCTGAACATTCCCGAAAGGGAGACAGGTATGTTCCCATTCCGGTTAAGCATGATGGTTGTAATTGATGCTGCGACCATTCTGAATATCAGGGTAGAGAGCGCCACGCCCATTACGCCGATTTTTAGAACATAGATAAAAAAGGCGTTGCCGCCGATGTTCATGATGTTTACCATCAGCGCTATCTTCATGGAAACCTTGCTGTTGCCGATTGTGCGGAACAGGGCGGCGTTGGCGTTGTAAACGGCGAGAAAGGGGTAGGACAGGCCGGTAACGAACAGGTAAACGGCTGCGGCTTCCATAACGTCGTGTTCGATTCTGCCGTAGAGCAGATTGATTATGGGGTAGCGGAGCAGCAGCGCCCCCGTCATCATTACGATTGAGATTACGGCAACGATATACACCAAATGCTTCGCGGCAAGTTTTGAATTGGCATAATCCCGCCTGCCGATGTACTGGCTGACCACCACCGTGCCGCCTGTGCAGAGGGCGGTAAAGGCGATAATCAAAAGGTTGTTGATGTTGTCGATAATGTTAACGGCGGAGACGGCATACTCTCCCACGGTGCTTACCATTATGGTGTCAATCGCGCCCATGGTGACGGCGAGTATCTGTTCGATGACCAGCGGCGCCAGCAGGCCGAACAATGCCCGGTTATTCCATCGCTCGCCTATTGCCAGTTCGTGACTCACTAAAGCTAAGGCTCCACTCTCTTTCTATCCCGCGGAGCCGCGTTTAGGCGCCCGCATGGGCGTCCACCCGATACAGCAGCATGGGCCGACGCAGAGAAAATGCCGCAGTCTCCGATAATGCGGGACAGCTTTAGCTGTACCAGCTGCGGCGGGCCAATAAGAGTAACACTGTTAAAAAAAATAATCACGGTTCCACTCTCTTTCTATCCCGCGGGAAAAGGCTCGCCTCTTTTACGTTGGCAAGGCCAAGAATGCGGGCGGTGAGCCGTTCGAGGCCGATGGCAAAACCGCCGTGGGGCGGGCAGCCGCAGCGGAGCAGGGCGGCGTAGTTCTGCATATTTTCGAGTTTCAGGCCGAAACGGGGCAGCACTTCGACAAAGGCGTCGTAATTGTGCTGACGCCGCCCGCCGGTGGTTATCTCCAGCCCCCGGAACAGCGCGTCGAAACTCATCGTGCGGTTCGCGTCCGAGGGATATGTGTAGAAGGGGCGGTAGCGGCGGGGAAATTCGTTGACGAACACCAGATCGCTTGAGTGCTGTTCTTTTGCCCACTCGCAGAGGAAGCGTTCCGCCTCGGGGTTGATGTCGAAGATCCTCGCCCCGCCGGCTTTGGCCGAAAGTTCCGAGGCGAGTTTTACCGCGTCCTCGTAGCCGATCACCGGGGCTGCCGCCACTGCTTCGCCGTTTGGCACGGAGGCGTTCCACAGCGCAAGGTCGGCGGCGTTTTTTTCGGCGACCTGGGAAAAGATATGGGCCAAAAGCCCCCGCTCCAGTTCGATAAGGTCCATTTCGGATTCGATAAAGCCCATCTCGACATCGAGGGAGATGTATTCGTTAAGGTGGCGGGGGGTGTCGTGCTTTTCTGCGCGGTAGGCCGGGGCAACCTCGAACACCCGCTCCATGCCGCTTGCCACCATCGCTTCCTTGTAGAACTGCGGCGACTGGGCAAGGCACAGCTTTCGGTCGAAGTACTCCACCTCGAACAGCTCAGTGCCGCCTTCGGTTCCGCCCCACACCAGCTTGCTGGTCTTGATCTCGGTAAAGCCCTGTGAACGCAGCCACGCGGAGAAAGCCTCGACGATGGTCGCCTGCACGTTAAAGACCGCGCGGATTTTGGGGCTGCGGACGCTGAGCAGGCGGTTGTCAAGAATCGTCTCGATGCCGAGCTTGGCGATGTCGCCGTTAACCTGGAAGGGAAGGTCTGGCTCCGCGCGGCTCAACACTTCGATTGCGCTGACGCGGATCTCCGTGCCGCCGGGGGCTTTTTCGTTCGGGGCGGGGAAGCCTTGCACTTTTATCACGGACTCAAGGGTAATGTCGGGCTTTTCATTCAGCACAAGCTGGACGATTCCCGACCTGTCGCGGAGGATTATAAAGCACACCCCGCCCATGTCCCGAATCCTGTGCACCCAGCCGCACGCCTCTATTGATGTATCGGCCCCTTTTCCGGCTATATCTTTCGCTAAAACCCGCATTAAAACCATGCCTCCGATAGTTACTGTACTTAAAAATCGGCGGGGGTTCAAGGGAAGGGGAGGGGTTTTGGGATCATTTCTTCAATGATAATTTTGATTTTGCTGATTATTATTTCTATGATAGATTCATTGTTGATTTTTATCAGGAACAAACATGGTATTATTGCCAGCGGTAAAATATATTTGAGCATGTTATTTTCATGATTCTCCCGGGCAAATATCACATTCGGCTTTTCTTCTTCGAATTCCTGTATTTTTGCAGTATTTTGTGTATTTTGCCGGTTTAGTATTTTCAGCGCTGCATCTTTATCTTCCGGGTCCACAAACAATAAGTAGTTGTCAATATTCGGAAAAATATCGCCGCATTGTATATTATTATTTCTCAGCAGCAAATAAACTTCAAAAACCTCATCATAATTACCGGATGTAAAAATACAGTCATCAAAAAAAGTTTCTTCGATACAGTTTTCTATCAGGCTTATTGCCGAATTTTCATGCCGTTCATCGGTATAGAGTTCAAATGTCTGTGCGTCGTTTAGTTTTTCATTAAAATCTTCTATTGGTATGAGTATCTCATCACGTCGTTCTCTTGTTTCCCTGAACATTTTTTCGACGCCTCCTCTTCCTCCCCCAAAACTCCAGTTTACAAAAATGTGGATTTTAATACTTGTTACCGGAATATTGTTTTTTACCAGAAGATCTTTTATGGCAACAATCCTGTGTTTCTTTGGCGACTGATATACCATCTTCTCCATAGGTTTATTGTATACTATCTTCCTTACGGTAGGAAATGAATTCGTCAATATCTGCGATAATGTATTGCGGGCCGGTGGTATGCAGGGAATCATAACAGGCTACAATATATTGCGGAATTTCGTATTGGTTAAACAGCTTAATAACCTCTCTGCCATTTAATTTACGAGCGGTTTTATATATTTCTATGCAATGCACCAGGAATTTGGTTTCATTGTCCATGCTATGCTTCCTCCGAGGTCATGGCAATTTGCGGCAAATTGGGTGCCTGACACCCAAGCGTCGGCCATGCCTCACACAGAGGCACAGAGAGAATTATAAATGCTTGGGCAAATCCCATGAAGCCCTTAATATACGATAAATGGATATTTGCTTTTTTTCTTCGTCGATTTTATAAAATACAAAATAATTGCCAACTAACATACGGCGGTATTCAATATTTTCCGGATATTCAGAATATATTTCAATTACTTTCATTCCAAAATTCGTTCTCATCAAGCCACACAGCATTTGGTTTAACTGCTTCGCGTTCAGCTTCAATTAGCTTTTCTGTAAAATAAGCAGATTGTGCTTTTTGTGATAGGTAATCTACATAATGTACCGCTTCTTCAAATAAAGAATGGGGTAATGTTTCAGCTTTTCTTATTAATAATTCCGTGTCCAGCATAAAATTGCCTCCTGTATATAATATACCAGTTTTCAAATTGTTTGTAAAACGATTTGGTTAAAAAAGTTCTTTTTCTTCTATATTATCCCGGCAGGAAATGAATTCGTCAATATCGCCAACTAGATATAGTCTTCCGAATGTGTGGAGAACGTCATAGCAAGAGCCAATGTAATCGAATACTTTGTATTTTAGAAATACATCAAGGGCCGCTTTTCCGCTCAGGCTGTGTGCCGCTTTATAACTTTCCAGACAAAAGACCTTAAAGGCCAGTAGTTTTTCCATGCTAACACTCCGGCAGTTCAAAGGTACCGGTGTTCAGCTCTTCTTCAAAAAGCTGAAACAGTTTTTCTGCACTGTAATGCCACACCTTTGTCCTTTCATCGTCAAGTAAAAAATACAATTGGGAACCATAGAGCCGGGAAAACGCTTCGTCCTGGGACATTCCTTTTCTTTCAATAATTTTTTGCATAAGGGCGGTTACAATAATGGGAAGTATTGCCTCGAATTTTGCTTTATCCATCAGCCTGTCCTTCAATGTGTTCATAGCCAGTGTAGACACAATACCGCAAAGCTTTAACGGTATGAAAAAGAAATTGGTCGAAAATTCGTTCAACTTTTAAACGGATGATGGCTTCTGCCTCGGAGTAGGCCCCGGCTTCAAACAACTGTATTGTACTGTATACATTATCATTGGCTACCGGTCCAATAGCCAGATCATACCTGGCACCGGTTTCTTTTCCGCTTCGGCATGCGGTGACAAAATGCAGCCATTCCGGGCTGGGCGAATCAAAGCGGATAATATCCAGCTCTTGTACCGCTTTATCCATGTCAAATTCATATAAACTGATTATTTCTTTGGAAGAATTCCTCACCTGCTTAATCCTTCGTGCCCACCTTATTGCTTGCTCATGGGATGAAGTCGTATAAAACCCTTCTCCAAAATCCAACATGCGGTTGGCGGCGATAATTTTGGGTTCTGCTACGGCAGTATCACTGCCATGGTAGAGGATCATTGCTGAACGTAGTATATAATAGAGGGGTAAATATTGCCAGAGGCTTAAGCATTTACCTTCTAATATTTCACGCAGAGGCGCAGAGAACGCAGAGAACGCAAAGAAGGGCGTGTAGTATTCAGGCGGCGCGGTTTCAGGAAAAAATTAATGTCAGGATGTTGAAATTATCGTGATAATTTGCTATCATTATCATAAGGTGCTAATTATGGTCAGTGAAAAATCAAATGTAAATGTCAAAATTGATACGGACGTAAAAGAGCTTGCTACACATCTTTTGGAGCGCATGGGCCTGGATCAGACAACCGCGATAGATATCTTTTATAGGCAGATAATAGCGGAGCGGCGTCTGCCGTTCCAACCCATTGTTGCCCAAACTTACAGCGAACAGGTGCTTGACATTATCAAACGCAAGGACATTCCGCATAAGGCTGTTGAGGTAAACCCGGACGGCCATATAATTGTTGATAAGGATAAAGACCCCGAACTCTACGATTGGGCAGTGAATGGGTAATGAATATATTTGATATTTTCATTGCCTACATTTCGTGGGGAAGCGAGGGCAAGAAACGTCCTGTCCTTATATTAGAGCAACAGCCAATGGTTATTAATGTGTTTAATATTACAACGCAATATGAAAATAAGAGCGAAGCTATTCGGAGTAAATACTTCAAAATAAACGACTGGCAGAAGGCGGGGCTCGACAAGCAATCGTATATTGATACGAATGTTGTTCGGGACTTGCCGCCAAGTGCATTGGATGGGAAAACGGCAATAGGCAAACTAACCGAATACGACGTGCAAAAGTTCCTTGAGTTCTTAACAAAACAAGATGGATGACATGCTTTGCGTTATCCGATATATCCTCCCTCTCCCTCTGCGTCCTCTGCGTCCTCTGCGCCTCCGCGTGATGAATTATCGAGTACCTCCTCCGCGCCTTGGCGTGAGAAATTATCGAGTAAACCCCTACCTATACAGCCCGCGAATCTCCCTGGCGTAGAGCGCCGAGATGCGGTGGCGCATAAGGTCCTGCTTGGCGGAAAGTTCCCTGCCCATTTCAAACGGCTTTGTCAGCAGGGCGAATTTGTAAATCCGCTCGAATGGTTTAAAGCCGGTTTTGGCATTGATGCGTTCGCTCAGTTCGGATGCGATAAGCTCGTTGATTTCCGGCTGCTGCAATAACAGTTCGTAGTCGACAATGGGAATGCTGTGCTCTTCGGCAAAGGCCATGATCGCCTCCTGCCGGGGAACGATAAGGGCGGCGAGGTATTTCTGATCCTGGCCCACCACCATGCAGTGCAATATGCTGGGGCTTTCGCGCATGGTTTGCTCCAGGGGAACCGGTTCGACGTTTTCGCCGCCCCGCAGCACGATCGTGTCTTTGGCGCGTCCTGTTATGCGCAATTCGTTGTCGTGGGTAAGCATGCCGATGTCGCCGGTGTTGAGCCAGCCGTCTTCGCTCAGTACTGCGGCGGTGGCTTCGGGGTTATTATAATAGCCCTTCATCACCTGCCTGCCCCGGACGTAGATAAGCCCGTTGCGGCCCGGCGGCAGGGAATTGCCGTTCCTGTCAACAATTTTCGCTTCGGTTTCAAGCAGCAATTGGCCGATGGTTCCCCGCCGCGAACGCTTGTACTGCCGCACGCTGATAAGGGGGGCAGTCTCGGTAAGGCCGTAGCCCTCCTGCAAACGGAATCCCGCCGAATTGAAAAACATGTCCACCCGCGCAGGCAGGCTGCCCCCGCCGGAAATTGCCGTTTTGAAACGGCCGCCCAGCCGCCGCTTTATCCGGTTGAACACCAACGCCTGGGCAAGGCCCCTGCCCGGCAGCAGCAGCAGCCAGGGAAAAAAGCCGATAACCGAATCCAGCAGGCGGATGCGGCCCCGGAAATTGGGCAAAAGGCCGAAAGTCAAATCCCTGAAATAGGTGTACATCATCGAGAGGGAAACGGCCAGATCAAAAAGCTTTTTGGTAAAGCCACGCTTGACGTTTCGGGTGATGCCGTCCATGATCGCCTCCCAAACGCGGGGAACGCTGACCATCCAGTGCGGCTTTATCGCCGGAAAATCCGCCATCAGCACCGATGAAATGGGTTTGGAATAGGCAATGCTGTTCTGGTAATAAAAAATAATGTATTCCATTTCCCGTTCGTACACATGCCAGACCGGCAGCACGGAAAGCCAGATGTCGGCGGGCTTAAGATCAAGCACCAGAACAAACGACGGCAGTTGGCAGAGGAAGTTGCGGTGGCTGAGCATGACGCCCTTGGGCTTGCCCGTCGTGCCGGACGTAAAAATTATCGTGGCGGTATCCTCTTCCTCCCCCAGGTCCATTTCCGCCTCGGCGCCGCCGGGATGCATGGCTTCGCTCTTTTGCCCAAGGGCGATAACGCTGGCAAAGTAATGCACCGTTACGCCAGCCGCCGCCGCCGCGTCTTCGGTTTCCCGGTCCACCGGGTCAAAGGTTACCAGGGTTTTCAGTTCGGGCAGTTCCGGCTTGCAGGACAGAATTTTCAGCGCCTGTTTCTGATTTTCGGCAAAAGAAAGCCGGCATTTGGTGAAGCCCAGGATGTAGGCAAGCTCCTGAACAGTCGTGTCGCCGCCCCTCGGCACGTCCGCCGCGCCAAGGGTAAGGATTCCAAAATCGGTGACCATCCACTCATGGCGGTTGTCGGAAATCAGCCCGACATTGTCAAAGCGGGCGACGCCAAGCTCCTTAAGCCCGGCGGCAAGGAAGCACATCTCCTCGTAAAACTGCCGGTAGCTTTTCGATCTGAAAGCGCCGGAAGGATCTTTATAGTACTGGATAGCAATTTCAGGGCTTTCTTTGGCCCTTGTCCTCAGCATCAGCGGCAGGGTCTTTTCCATGCCGAACCTCCATTTATCGTGACAAAATACAATATAGTGTCATAATAGATAATTTCGATTTTTTTTTCAAGCGGGAAGAAAGATAATCGGGAAAACAAAAAAAACCCCCCGGGAAAAGGAGGTGAGGAAACCCGGGAGGCAGTCTGACGTAACGGTGTTGCTAAACTGAGATGTTACGCTGTAGATGATTGTTAGGCTAAGCTGTAATAATTCATCTATTCCGTTTCATCATTCTAACTCAAATATATGAATTTTCTATTGAGGTTTCAAGTAAATTCGTCAAATTTGTTGAAAAGAAAATCCGGGGATTCGTAATATTGTTTTATTCGGAATGCCGTGTGTTATATTCGGAATGTTTTACTTTTCCGGCATAACAACAAAATTCCCGTAGCGGCCAAACGGCTCATCTTCCGATTCCGTTCCGGGTATTAAGATTCTGCAAAATCCGGCAAATTTCCTATCTTTCGCCCCTTTCGATAAATTCCCATACCTTACTCTGAATTTCCTCATGGGAATAGTTTAATATGCTCAATTCTCTTATTGTTTGAGTTATACTTTCATATACATCAAACCGTTCAACTGTAAAACTAACATGTTCCCCTGGGGCCTGTCGGTCCTGATTTAGACAAACAACAGGCAAAACAAGGGTATAAACCCTCCCTGCCTCTGCGATGAATGCACAATTGGTAATCAGCGCCATATTTTGGAAATTATCATTGGGGCTGGTATACGATGTTCCCAGAATGTTCCTGATAAACAGAGTCGTTCCCGAAATATTTTCAATTGTCATTGAAATATACCTGAGGGATATGCCAGTGACAGTAATTCGCAGTTTTTCCTGCTCTAACAATGTATGCAGGTCAACAGCTTCGTCGGGTGGGACATAAAAACGAATTGGCCGTCTTGTTACCCCATGAAAAGATAAGTGGGTTAAGAATAGGTTATACTGTCCGGCAATATGTACAAAAATAACATCAGGAACGACAGCGGTATTAAATACAAAGGTGAATCTGCCCTGCTCAATTGTGAGTATTTCCCCGGAATAATGTTGTCCGTCTGCCATTACGTACATTTCCAGAGGCGGAATGGAATCAGAACCACGCATATCCGCTCTCAGCCATGAACTTCTTTGAATGTTGATGTTTATATATGTTTTATTTCCCTCTGTCTTTACGGAGTATATACCAACTTTGTACGAATTATTATTCCAGTGAAGAGTTTGACTAAAGAACGGTCCGTAAAAAAGGAAAAATCCCAAAGCTAAAACAACAAAAGAAAAGAAGATGACAAAGACCACAAAAAAAATATTTCTGCTTGCTTTTCGCATAACGGTTTTACTCCTGTGTTAACTGTTGTTTTGCCCTTTGTCTTTTTCCTGGCAGGCAAAAAATGTGACAACATCCCCGTAATCAAAGATATCAGGCTGAATTACTTTTTTCGGCTGTTCTATAACCACTGGTTTTGGAAAATCCTTTTGTATTACAGTAATCCTCCTGTTTTTCTCGATTACCATATCGATCTTCCTTCGCACGACATATGGTTTTCTTACTTTAATCATACAGGGACGGCTTCCTCCGAGTCCTAATATACGGATTGTCCCGTAATTAAACAGGCTGCCCCAGAATCCCTGAAAAACAGCAAGACTCTCAAGTTTCTGAATGGGAATATCCGTGATATTTTCGAAAAAGAACCCCTTTTTTATTATCAGGCGTTTATTGGTAAGGTAGTATCCCTCACTCATATATTCCGCAAGCTGCATAACCAAATGTACGGCAGACAAAATCAATATAGTCAACAGTATGGGTTTCAGGTTAAAAATTATTTTTTGAATACAATTAAAAAAACGCGGGTCGGTCTGGTAAAGAAAGATCATAAGTAACAAGGGACATAACATTACCAGTATTATTGCTTTTTTATTTACGATGAAATAACCTAAATCGGTAGTTTCCAAAACCTCCAAAAGGAAGTAAACTATAACCGATATGGTTAAGCATAACGTAAAAATTACCGGAAGCCTGAAACTAAGATCACACAATGCTTCCATAAAAAGAAAGAATGAAATAACGCCAAATAACAGTAAGGGACTTACGACTTTTGCACTATGAACCTGGAAACCATAGATTACAAATTCCCCTTCCTGAAAATTTTTCTTCTTGATAAACTTCATGGCGGCCTCCCTAACCAGAAGGCTATTATAATCCACATGTAATTGGCTGTCAATAGAAGGGTTGAATAGGCCGATATTTGAAGGGGAGGGTTGACTCTTTTGCGGAAAAATGGGGTTTTTGCCCGCGTTTCGGCTTTTTTCAGAAAGGTAAAAATGCTGTGGCGCGGATTTATCAATATCCGCGAGGATAATTTTAAGTACCGCCTGGCGGCGCTGATCTCGGCGGGGGCGCTGGCGGTATTGGCAATTGCGCTGGCTTTGTCGCTTCTCGGCGCGGTGTTCGGCCTCAAGGCGTTCAGCCCGCTTTTCGGGTCGTTTTTTTCCCATTCCTACGGCATTCTTGCTTTTTTTATCCCGTTTTACCTCGGCTACGCCGCCCTTATCCTCGCCGATCCCCGCTGGAGGCCGGATCGGATCTATATGCTTGCCGCTTCGACGGTCCCGTTCCTGACCCTTGCCGCCGGTTTTATCATTATCCGCGATTTTGAATCGTTTGCCATGGAATACAGCTTCCTGGAATCTGCCGGAAAAGCCGTCTTCGGTCTTATCATCGTCGTTCTGACCTTCATTGAGACGATAGCCCTGCTGCTGCTGAAAAATGCCCTGTTCGGACGGAAGGACGGGACAAGGGGAAGAATTCGGCGGGTTAAGGGTCCGTCGCTGCTGCCGCCCCCAAAACGCAACCTTAAGGAAGTGTACGCAGAGGCAGCCGCAACTGGGGACTGGGTTGACCTGAGCAGGCCTGCGGCGGGGGCGGATTCCGATGAAGCGGATGCGCATATCGACCTGGACCTGCCGCCGGTGAGGCCGCTGAACAGCCCCCTTGCCCTTGAATACCTGAGCGAAAAGGAAAAGAACCGGGGAAAGAACGACGCCGCCGGCAGCGTCGAGCGGGCGCTGGAAGAGGCGGAACAGGCAGCGGCGATGCACAGCGAGAAGGCCCGCAAAAAATCGGCGTCGCATGGGGGGCACAAGAGAAAGTACCGCGTGCCGCTGGAGATTCTCAACCAGTACCCCGACGGCGAATACTGGGTAATCGATCAGGCGACCCGGGAAGCGGCGGTTACGCTGAAGCAGACCCTTGAAGAATTTAAAATACAGGCCGAGGTGACCGGTATCCGCAAAGGCCCGGTAATAACGATGTTTGAGATTCTCCCCGCGCCCGGGATAAAACTTTCCCGCATCATCAATCTGCAGGACAACATCGCACTGCGACTCGCCGCCTCGTCGGTGCGCATCGTCGCCCCCATTCCGGGGAAGCACGCCGTGGGCATCGAAGTTCCCAACGCGAAGCGGAACATCGTTTCGTTCAGGGAAATTATCGAAGGCGAACTGCAGCGCGAGGGCAAGCGGCCGGAGATTCCCGTGGTGATGGGGAAGGACATTACCGGCGAGGCGCTCACCGTCGATCTTACCCAAACGCCCCACCTGCTGATCGCCGGCGCGACCGGCTCGGGAAAATCGGTCTGCGTCAATTCGATCATCCTTTCGATATTGTACCTGCTGCCGCCGTCCGACTGCCGCCTGATCCTGATCGATCCGAAGATCGTCGAACTGAAACTGTACAACGACATTCCACACCTGCTAACGCCGGTTATCACCGAGCCGAAGCGGGCGTTCCAGGCGCTGCAGTACTGCATCTTTGAGATGGAGCGGCGCTACGCCTGCCTCGATTCGATGGGGGTGCGGGACATCCGCAATTACAACAAGCGCGTGAAGGAGCGCGACCTTGCCAATGAATATCTGCCGTATATTGTGATAATCGTTGACGAATTTGCCGATCTGATGGCGACCACGGGCAAGGAACTGGAAACGACGGTATCGCGCCTTGCCGCGATGAGCCGCGCCGTGGGCATTCACCTTGTGCTGGCCACCCAGCGTCCTTCGATTGGCGTTATCACCGGCCTTATCAAGGCGAACATCCCCACCCGCATCGCCTTTATGGTGGCAAGCATGATCGACTCGCGGATCATCATCGACACGCCGGGGGCGGAAAAACTTTTGGGCAAGGGCGACATGCTGTTCTCCGGCGTGGTTGACCCGTTCCCCGTCCGCATGCAGGGGGCGTTTGTTTCCGAGGAGGAAGTTGAGGCGGTGGTCGCCCACGTCAAAACGCTCGGCGAGCCCGACTACATTGACGATGAAATTTTTTACGATGAGGACGAAGAAGAACTCAGCCCCTCGCTGTTTTCCGACGGCGACGATCCGTTATACGACAAGGCCCTGGAGATCGTGCTGCAGCAGGGCAAGGCCAGCGCCAGCTACATCCAGCGCCGTCTGAAAATCGGCTACAACCGCGCCGCCCGCCTCGTCGAAGAAATGGAACAGCGAGGCGTAGTAGGCCCCGCGCAGGGTTCAAAGCCAAGAGAAATTTTACACCGAATGTAATTTTTTCCAATTATTTCACGCAGAGGCGCAAAGGCGCGGAGGACGCAGAGAGTGATTCGCTGTTCGCAAGCTGCCCGCAACCTTCAAGCTATGAGAAGAATTAGGAAGGGTTGGGTAGCGTAGTTCGAAAAAAAGCGTATTTTCGGAGTAACCCGGGTATTTCGCAGTCTAGCCCCCTACTTTTCCTTACTCCCTTTGCGTCCTCTGCGCCTCCGCGCCTCTGCGTGAGGAAAAAACAATAAATTTATTCTTCGTTGATCGTTATTGAATTTTTCAGCGCCTCTCCCATATAACGGATGTTTTCCAGCCAGTCGGGGGCGAGGGGGTCCAGGCTGATCAATTCCGCGCCCACGGCGTCGGCGACGGTCTTTGCGGCGCTTGTGGGAAATTGCGCCTGCACAAAAATTGCCGCGGGCTGTTCTTCCTTCGCCAGGGCGATCAGGCGGTTCAGGTCGCGGGGGCCGGGCGATTTGCCGCCGGTTTCTACCGCCTGCTGGCGTATGCCGAATTCGTCGAGGAAATAGCCGAAGCTGGGATGGTAAACAAAAATGTTTTTTCCGTGCAGCGGGGCAAGGTCTTCGCGCAGGGCGGCAAATTCGTCGTCGATTTCCTGCACAAGCAACCGGCAATTTTCGGCATAATGTTCCGCCCCCGCCGGGTCTGCCGAGGCAAGCGCGTCCCGTATGTGGGCGGCGAGTATCTTTGCCGGTTCGCAGCCAAGCCAGGTGTGCCGGTCGATGTCGTGGGGGAAATGGCCGCTGCCGCCATGATGATCGTGATTATGCCCGTCATCGTCATCATCGTCGTCATTATGATCTTCCAACTGTCTGAAAATAACCCCGGCAGTCCCGTCGACAATGGGCAGGGAGGGGAAGAGCTTTTCGATTTTCGGGCGGAGGCTTATCTCGAATTCGGCGCCGGAGAGGATCCACGCGCCTGCCTGGGACAGGCCGCTTATCTGCCGGGGCGTCGGCTCGTAGCTGTGGGGGTTCTGCCCCGGCCCCGCCAAAACCAGCGCTTCGGTCCTGCCGCCGCCGATGCGTGAAACAAACCAGGCCTGCGGCAAAATGCTCACCGCGACCACCGGCTTTTCCGGCTGCCCGTTATGCGAAACCTCATCCCGCCGCGTACAGCCGTTAAAAAGGGATATAATCCACAAAATCATCACGCAAAGGCGCATCGTACCGCAAGCGGTACGCGCACGCAGAGATAGGGGACTGGGGACTGGGGACTGGGGACTGGGGGCGGTCATCGAGTTATCAGAGAAATTTTCTGTAGTACGATTATTTTCTTCGCATTCTCTGCGTCCTCTGCGCCTCTGCGCCTCTGCGTGAGAAATATTCAAATAATGCCTCCGCGCCTCTGCGTGAAATTTTCCGAAAGAACGCCTCCGCGCCTCTGCGTGTGAAATATTCGAATAATATTATCCCGCATTGGGCTTTTTCCGTTTTTTGCCGAGGTAGGCTCGGGCGCAGACGCCGACGAACCTGAGCCACGCCGGTTCCAGGCGGCGGCTTACCGTGGCAAGCAGATCCATGATGGGCAGGTTTTGCGGGCAGTGGGATTCGCACTTTCCGCATTTTACGCAGAGGCGCGAACTGCTCGAATGTTCCGACGTCAGGCCGGTGCTGGTGATAAACTGTTTTACCCCCTCAATATAGCCCATCGAATAAATCGTATTGTAGGCGGCGAAGCAGCCGGGTATGTTGACTCCTTTGGGGCAGGGCATGCAGTAGCTGCATCCCGTGCAGCGGATCTTGCAGGCGCGGTTTACGACGGCAAGGGTCTGGCGGTAAATGTCCATGTCCGAATCGCCGAGCATCCCTGCTTTGGCATTGTCGGCAAGGGCGAGGTTCTCGGTAAGCTGCGCCATGTCGCTCATGCCGGAAAGGAGCAGCGTTACTTCCTGCTGATTCCAGACCCAGTTGAGTCCCCATGCCGCGGGCGACAGGCCGGCGTTGGCTTTTTTAAAAATGCCAACCGCTTCCCTGGGCAGGTTTGAGGCGAGCTTTCCACCCAACAGCGGCTCCATGATAATAACCGGCATTTTTTCCGACGCCTTTTTCAGCCCCGTTACCCCCGCCTGGAAATTTTCGTCGGAATAGTTGTACTGAATCTGGCACATCTCCCAGTCGTAATCGTCGAGCACTTTCAAAAATTCATCGCGGCTGCCGTGGTAGGAAAATCCAATCCGGCGGATCTGGCCAGCCTTCTTTTTTTCGGCTATCCATTGTTCAATTCCCCATCCCTTGAGTTTTGCCCATTGGTCGTAGTCGGTGATCATGTGCATCAGGAAATAGTCGATGTAGCTTGTCCGCAGCCGCTTGAGCGACTGGTCGAAATAGCGGTCAAAATCCGCCGGGCCTTTCACGAAAACCAGCGGCAGCTTGGTCGCAATGTTGATTTTTTCCCTTGCCTGGTGTTTTTCCAGGATTGACCCAAGGGCTTCTTCGCTTCCCTGATAAATCCACGCCGTGTCAAAATAATTCACCCCGTTATCAATGGCATGGGCGATTAGCTCTTCGGTTTTTTTCATGTCGATGCCGGCGATGTTCCTGGGGAACCTCATGCACCCCATGCCCAGCACCGACAGGCTGTTGCCCGATATTTTGTCCGTTCTGTACTGCACAAATCCCTCCATCATTAGTATAATGAAAAGATGATCCAAACAAAAGCCCATTGCTTCCTGCTGATTCTGGTTATCGCATCGGCGAATATCGGGGCGCAGGAATATAATTCGGTCCCCCTGGACCACCCCGCCTATGAAATTATTGAAATGGGAATAATGCGGGGAATCATTCCCCAGTCGTCTTCGGCAAAACCCTGGTCCGAAAGTGCAGTCAGGGAAAAATTGTGGGAGATCATGGACGATCCCGAGCAGGTTTTGTCGACGAGGGAGCTGGATACGGTCAGCGCCATTCTTGATTTATTTGACCGGAAAACCGGATTCGACCCCGGCGGGGGCAGGTACCGCGCCGAGTATGGCGACGCTTCAATTGAGGCGGGCATAGGATGGGAAAGCGTTTTTTCGGTTGATGCGCCGAGCGGTTCAGCCGCCAGCGTCAACACGGCGAAATTGTATGCGGCCGGCGACGTTCTTGATTTGTTCTCATGGAACGTTACCGCGCTGGGGGAATTCCTCTACATCCGCCGGGATGACATTGTGTCCCCGTTCTTTCCCTATACCCACAGCAAATCCTGGGACGGCGGCGTTCTTTCGCTGCGCGATACCGGCGCCTATTCTCCCTGGCCCGGCAATGCCTCTTTGGCGGGCGGCTTTTTTGCGGAAGCCAGCGGCGCTTTTCTTGACGACCAGCTGCAGCTCCGCATCGGCCGGCTCCGCCGCGACTGGGGGCCCCAGGTTAGCGGCGCTTCGCTGTACATGAACGCGCAGGCCCGCCCCTTTGCCGCTCTTGAAGGAACCTACTCGCCGCTGGCATGGCTGGATATTTCGCTTATGAACGGCGCGCTGGAATATTACCGGGGCGACAGCCAGTGGCCCGATGACGGCCCATTTGTCAACATGATCTCCATGGCGCAGGTCGAGCTAAACCCCGCGCGGCTGCTTCATTTTAGCCTGGGCGGATCGGCCGTCTGGCTCAACCAGGTTAATGCGGCGTTTTTTGCCAACCTTGAACTGCGGCTGCCGGGAATTGTAAAGATATGGGGGAGTCTTTTCGTCAATCAGCTTGATTCTTTGGTCGATAATTTCACCTACCTGAACGGCAACAATTACGCCTACCAGGCGGGGCTTAAGGTGCTTGTGCACTGGCTCCCCTTTGCCTCCTTTACCCTGCGTTATACGAAAGTCGAGCCGTATTGCTACACCAGTTCATACAACGGGCATGAAGGCGCACCGGTTCCCTCGCCGTCGGCTTTTGCCAGCGGCGGAGAAAGCCTGGGTTATTATATGCCTCCCAACTCCGACGAGCTGCTGCTGCGTTTTGAATCGAGGCTGTTCCCCGAAATAAAAGGCCACGTCCAGTTTCAGATGATGCGCCACGGCGCCGATTTTGGGTATGGGGCGGTTCCCGGCTCTTCCCTTGCGGACAAATTAACAGGCAGCAGCCATCCCAATAAATATTTTTTAAAGGACGGCGTGTACCGATGGGACAATGTGCTGAAAGTGGGCGGCTCCTGCACTTTCAGGACCGGCGCGGTTCCGCTTTCGGTTTTCGCGGAAATGGGATTCGTCGGAACAAGCTTTACCATCAACGGCACCGCCGGCATCGGCAGCGAGGGGGAGTACGAGAGGCTGAACGACGACGTGTACAAGGCCCGAAACGCTTTTATTTTTTCCGTGGGCTTTAGGGTGTTTCCCTGACAGCTAAAGCTGCTATGAGTAATGTTCCAGAAAACGCTTCATCCTGTCGCTCGAAGGATTGTCCAGCACGTCCCTGGGGGGGCCGTATTCAACGACGACGCCCTCGTCCATGAACAGGATGGTGTCGGCGACCTGGCGGGCGAACTGCATCTCGTGGGTAACGATGATCATGGTTGTGTTTTTTTCAGCAAGGCTGCGTATTACCTTTAATACCTCGCCCGTTAATTCGGGATCAAGCGCGGAGGTTGGCTCGTCAAAGCACAAAATGTCCGGTTTTTGCGCCAAAGCCCTGGCAATGGCGACCCGCTGCTGCTGCCCGCCCGACAACTGGTACGGGTAGAAATCACGTTTTGCCGAAAGGCCGATTTGTTCCAGCAATGCCATGCCTTCCTGGTGTATTTCGTCAATGATGTTTTTTTTGTTTTTTTTGTAGTCCGGGCGGCTTTGGGCCGATAGCTCGCGGGCCAGCACAACGTTTTGAAATGCCGTGTACTGCGGAAACAGGTTGAAGGATTGAAATACCAGCCCGAAATGCAGCCGCTTTTGCCTGATGCTCTGCTCGTCATAATGGATCTTGTCTTCCGCGTCAAACAATGTTTCGCCGCGCACAATAATCCGCCCCGCGTCAAGCCGCTCCAGAAAATTCAGCCCGCGCAGGAGCGTGGTTTTTCCGCTGCCCGAAGCGCCGATAATGGCGAGGACTTCGGTTTCCTCAAGCGAAAAACTGATGTTGTTCAATACTTCAGCCGATCCGAATCGCTTTGCTATGTTTTGTACTTCCAGAATTGGCATCTATTCCTACGCCCTGAAAAAACCAAGTCGTTTTTCCGCATATCCAAACAGCAGCGTAAGGATTCCCACAAACAGCAAATAGAACGCGCCGGTATAGAACAGCGGCCAGATCAGGGCCCTGGTTGCGGCAAAGGTTTCCGCGACCCGTATTAACTCAACAACCATGATCACCCGGGCGAGGGCCGTGTCCTTTACCAGGGTGATGATCTCGTTGGACATGGGGGCGGTGATCCGCTTAACCACCTGCAGCAGCACTACGCGGAAAAAAATCTGGGATTTTGTCATTCCCAAAACATACCCCGCTTCGTACTGGCTGTGGGAGATGCTCTCGATGCCGCCTCGGAATATTTCGCTGAAATAGCATGCGTAGTTAATGGAAAAAGCGATGATTGCCGCGTTGATTCGCGAAGATATGGGGGCGCCGAAGATGAACCCCGGCACGTAAAACACGATGAATATCTGGAGCATGAGCGGCACGCCCCGGATTATCCATACAAAGATCTTTACAAGATACCGCAGCGGGGTGATCTTTGACATGGAACCGAAGGATATTACAAGGCCCAGCGGAAGCGCGAACACAAGGGTAAGCGCGAAGATTAGGCACGTTGTCTGAAAGCCCTGTAATAACCTTAGCGTGACCGCCCAAAAGCTCATTTAGATACAATCCCGAAGGGAAAAATCCTAAAAGGATCCACTATCCCCTGAAGTCCGTATCCAGAACAAGCGAATTTTCCAGATTGTATTTTTTCGCCAGTTCCAGCATTTTTCCTTCGTCGTACAGTTCTTTCAGGGCCTGGTTAACCTTGTCTCTCAGGTCGCTTCCCTTTTTGAAGCCAATGGCGTACACTTCGTGATCCAGCGTGATATTTGCAATCATTAAATCGGAATAGTCTCCCGAGCCGGCAAGCCGCTGCGCCAAAAGGACATCGACCACCGCGCAATCGACCGCGCCGGACTTAACCTCAAGAAACGTGTTGATCTGCGCGGCTGTGCCGACGATCTTGCCCGTTTCCCCGACCGCGTCCTTAGCGGCGCTTTCTCCTGCCGAGCCGCTTTCCGCCGCCGCAGTTTTGCCCGCCAGGCTTTCAATGGCGGTAAATTCGCCTTCCCGCGCGGCCCTGATAACGATGCACTGCTGGTTGTGCATGTAGCTGTAGCTGAAATCCACCATGTCGCTTCGCCTGGTACCGTCCGCTTCGGAAGCGTTGGCGGTAAAGCCGTTCCAGATGCAGTTGATGGTTCCCGCTTCAAGCTCCTGGTATTTGCTTGCCCATTCAATCTCCTGGAATTCCACCTGCAGGTTCAGCTTCTGGCCGACAAGCAGCGCGAGATCGGTGTCAAACCCTGTCCAATTTCCTCTTGAGGTCCGGAAGTTCATGGGCTCGAATTCGGTAACTCCGCAGACGAGTTTTCCGGCATCCTTTTTGCCTCCCGCAAAAACCGTTCCTGCCGCAATCAGTACGCAAAACGCAATCATTGTGATTCTTTTCATAAGTTCCTCCGTTTTTACTGTACCTTAATAAAAAAATAATGTAAACCGCGCCCTCGTGCCTCCGTGCGGAATAATGGGGACTTACTCCTCGGCAGTGAAATTCGCTTCCAGGCGGGGGATGCTTGCCGATTTCAAAATCAGCCGCAGCGAATCGTTGGGGGCGGGATCTTTCCGCAGGGGTACCAGTGTTTCCAGGGCGAGATCGGGGATTACCGCCGCCCAGCGGCTGCCTTTTTTTTCCATGGCGACGGCGTCCCAAACCGAATCTTTTTTGCCGGAAAGGTACACCATCTTCCAGTGGCTGCGGCTGGCGCGTTCCGCATGGGTAGTTGCCGCCGCTGCCGCTTCTCCCGCGCCGATTCGCGCCATCACTTCGTCGGCGGAAAGGGGAGCGCCGCCCCGCAGGCTGGCGCGGATTTGGATGTGGGCAAGGAGGTCGGTGTAGCGGCGCAGGGGGCTGGTGACCTGGGTGTAGGCATCCATGCCAAGCCCCCAGTGCCGCCCCGGCTTTACCGACAGTATCCGGGGGCGCATGCAGCGGCGGAGCTGGTACGCCCCGGCAATGCCCGGCAGAATTTCGCCGGGCATGTCCCCCGCTTCCTGCGCGATGTAGGGGAAGGGCAGATTCCGCTGTATCGCCCACATCGCCGCCCCTTCGCCGGCCAGGAGCATGCATTCCCGCACCATGTCCGCCGAACGGAATTGCTCAAGCGGCTCGATTACCACCTGCCCGTCCTTCAGGCCGATGTAGATTTCCGGAATGTCTATGCTGACAGCGCCGGCGGCGGCGCGGCGTTCCATGTTGCGCTCGGCAAGGGCGTACAGATCGCGTAACGCTTTTCCGTCTGCCTCTGCCATAAGTTTGTCCGCCGCCCCGTATGTCAGCCGCGTTACGTTTACTGTAGAAGGGAAAATTTCCGTCTCTGCGATTTCGCCGTTTGAGTCCATCGTCATTTTGAACGTCAGGGCGGGGGACGATTCCGCAAGGCCGAGGGCGAAGAGCGGCAGGGATTCCTCGGCGAGCATCCGGATGGCGCCCTCGGGAACATAGAGCGTCGCTCCCCGGTCGCGGGCCTCCCGCTCGCACGGGCTGCCGCTGCCGATTGATGATGCGGGATCGGCAACATGGACATAGAGAATCTGCCTGCCGTCCCTTATCTCAAGCGAAACCGCATCGTCGGGGTCGTGGCTCCAGGGGTTGTCGATGGCAAAGGCCGCCAGGCCGCCAAGGCTGCGGCGGTCTTCCTGGGGCGCCGGTTCGGGGATATTTTTCGGCTGCGACATGGAAACGCCGCAGCGGGCGGGGTGGGGGTTGGCATCCGCCGCCCAGAAGCCGCTTTCCACAAGCAGGGCATGGGCGTCCTCCGGCGTTTCTCCCAGTCCGATTTCCTTCATCGTCCGGCTTTTTTCCGACTTTCCGCAGGCCAGCGCCTCGACATCCTGGATAAACCGCCTGTCGTCCGGCAGGTCCGGGCGGCGGCTCTTCAGGCGCTTCAGAAAAAGTTCCCGTTCCTCGGCTGCCCGCCGTTTTTCCTCGCGCTTTTTTTCATCGGCCTCAACCTGATCTGGCGGCCTGCACTGGATGGCGGCAACTGTCCCGGTAAAGTACAGGCCGTCCAGCAAAAGGCGGCAGGCTGCCCAGGCCGAAGCGGGGCTGTATTCGCCGAAGGCGAGATCGGCTACTTCCCTGAGCGAAATCGGCCCCTGCCCGGCCAGAAGTTCCCAAACTTCCCGAATCGCGCCATCAGGCGCAAAAGCGCCCGGTTCCGCAGTTAGCGGCCTTTCAATCCCAGAAAAGCCGTGGACCGGCCCCGGGTGTATGATATCTATGTCTTTTTCTCTGACTTTTATCTTCCCGCCGTCCGGAAGGGCAATGACTATCCTGTCCGCCGTTGTTTCTTTTACCAGCGCAAGTTTGTTTTTAAATAGTGCAAGGGCATGTTCGCAAATCATATTAACTGCTTACTGCCATTATTGCATAGACGGCGGTTTTTTGATACCGTGCAGATAATGATAGTTATGAAATTTGGCGGAAGTTCCGTTGCCGACGCGCAGAGAATCCGCCATATTATCGATATTGTACGGTCTCAGCTTGATCAAAAACCGGTTTTGGTGCTTTCGGCGATGGGGGACACGACCGATCATCTTCTGGAAGCGGGCAATGCCGCGCTGGAAAGGGGCGAAGTGTCCATTGGGCACATTGAACAGCACCACCTGGACACGATAAAGAAACTTAAGCTGCCGAATGAGGCCCGCAGGGAAATTACGGCGCTGCTTGAAGAGCTTAGGCGGCTATTGTCCGGCGTTTCCCTGATCAGGGAGATGACGCCAAGGACAAAGGATTATATGGTTTCTTTCGGCGAGCGGCTTTCGGTGCGTATTGCCGCCGCCTGCTGCAATGCGCTGGGGATAAAGGCCCTTGCCTGCGACGCCTGGGATATGGGCTTTGTTTCCGATTCGAACTTTACGTCCGCCGAACTGCTCGCGCAAAGCTGGGAACTCATTCCGCAAAAAATAATGCCCCTGCTCAGGAAGGGAGTGCTGCCAGTCGTGACCGGTTTTATCGCGAAAGATCCGGGCGGCAGCATCACCACTCTCGGCAGGGGCGGCTCCGACCTGTCCGCGACAATGATTGCTGCGGCCTGCAGGGCGGAGGAAGCGCAGGTCTGGAAGGACGTAGACGGCATTTTGACTGCCGATCCCCGCATTGTCACCAAGGCAAAGCCCGTTGAGGCGGTTACTTACGAAGAGGCCGCGGAACTTGCCTATTTCGGCGCGCAGGTGCTGCACCCTCGCGCCATGCAGCCCTGCATCAGAACGGGAACGCCGGTGCGTGTAAAAAATTCGTATAACACCGCCGCCTCCGGAACGCGGATAATTGCCGCGCTGGACAAAAAAAGCGTTCCCGTGCGGGCAATCACCTTCCGCAGGGATGTGACGCTGGTGGACATCGTTTCCACCCGCATGCTGGGGCAGTACGGCTTTCTTGCCGAGGTTTTTTCCTGTTTCGCCCGCCACTGCGTATCGGTGGACATGGTTGCCACCAGCGAAGTTTCGGTATCGCTGACCATAGACGCGGCGCAGGACATTTCCGGAGTAAAGAAGGAACTTTCCCGCATTGCCGGCGTTGACGTTAAAACCGGAATGGCGATTGTCACCATCGTAGGCAACGTCAAACGATCCTCGGAGATTCTTGCCAGGGCTTTCAAGACCTGCCAGCTTATCGGGGTGCCGGTGCAGATGGTTTCCCAGGGGGCGAGCAAGGTTAATATCAGTTTTATTGTAAACGGCGCGGAGGCGGTAGATGTTGTCCGCGCCCTGCACCTGGACTTTTTTTCGCCGCTGCACGAAAGGAGATGAACATGAAAATTGCGGTTATCGGTTACGGCAAAATGGGAAAGATGATTGAGCAGGCGGCGTTGGATCAGGATCATACCGTTGCCGCCGTAGTGGATCCGCTGTCGTTCGAACAGAGTCCGCAAAGCGGCGCGCCGCTGTACCGGGGAATGGCCGAGGCGGGAAACCTGCGCGGGGCCGAGGTTGCGATAGAATTTACCCAGCCGGGAATGGCGCTTGCCAATATCAAATTTATGGCGGAAAAGAAAATTCCTCTGGTTATCGGGACCACGGGCTGGCACGACAAACTTGACGAGGCGCGCCAAATTGTGGAATCGGCAGGCGCGAGCCTGATATGGGCGTCCAACTTTTCGCTTGGCGTTAACATTTTTTACCGCATAGCCTGGTACGCCGCGCAGCTTGCCGACTCCTTCCCCGAATACGACGTTGGCGGCTTTGAGTCGCACCACAACAAAAAACTGGACAGCCCGTCGGGAACCGCCAAGACCCTGATAAACGGCGTGCTTGAACGGCTTGGGCGCAAAGACAAAGCCGTTTGGGAAACCCTTGACCGCCGCCCGCAGCCCGGCGAGCTGCACTTTCCCAGCCTGCGCCTCGGTTCGATTCCCGGCACGCACAGCTTGATTTTCGATTCCCCGGCAGATTCCATTGAGATTACCCACACCGCCCGCAACCGCGAAGGTTTTGCCTCCGGGGCATTGCGCGCCGCCCAATGGCTGGCAAACGGCCCTAACGGCGTCCGCGTTGGATTTTTCTCTGTCGACGATATGCTGAAGGATATTCTGGATTAGTTTTTACAGGGAAAGGTATTAACGCGCAGCAGCAAAACTACAGTTCGTATATTTCCTTAAGGAACAGCGCCGCCGCCTGGGACACGTTGAGGCTTTCGATATTGCCCGTTCCCGGAACGCGCAGAAGGCACGTACAGTTGTTTTTTACCTCTGATGGCAGGCCGCTTTCCTCGTTGCCCAGCACCAGGGCGATGCCGGGACGCTTGCCGGTGGAAGGCGGCGGGTGATCTTGTACAATGCCGGGAAGGTCCCCGATGCGCCGGCGCGCGCGGGTGTCGGTTCCGATAACGATAATTTTTTTTGTCGCGTCTTTCAAAAACGCGGCTGTGCTGCCGACTTTCCGCATGGCGACATGCTCCATGCCCCCTTCTGCAACGCGGTAAGCGCTGGTGGTCAGTTGAACCTCGCTGTCGCTTTCGTTCAGGACGATAAAGTGCGCGTCAAAAAAAGCCGCCGCCCTGGCAATTGCCCCCAGGTTGTGATCGTTGCCGACATCGTGCAGCACAAGGCCCGTCTTCCCTTCGCTTGCCCAAAAATCCAGGTCTTCCCTGGTGAGCGGTTCAATTACCGGAGCGATTATCATCGCCACCACTCCCTGATGGTGAACGCTCTTGCAAATACGCTCCAGCTCTTCGCTTTCGCATATCTTGTACGGCCGCTTGCGCTGTGCAAGCTGTTTGCAGACGGCAGTAAATCCATAAAAACGATCCTCCCGCAGAAAGAGGCGGTTTATCGTTTCGGGGTGATGCTCCGCCAGGGCAAGGACGGCTTTAAGGCCGCAAACAGCAAGCTCATCGGTCAATTTGTTGCGCATGGTTTACTATAGCCGTTATTCCCCGCTTGTGCAAATGCGGCGAATTTCCATGCCTTAATTAAAACGATTCGGATTATTCGGCTGCCCCGGAGTCGCCCCGCCGGTTATGGTGACATACCAGTCTGCGGCGGTGTTGGTGTTCGGCACAGTCTCATCTCTGGAGATGCTGCGGGTTGAAGCGGAACCGATCTTCGCGCTGCTTGCCGCGTCCGCCGGGGCGCATACCCCTCCCCCCGGTGATTTCCACGCACCCTGGGCGAACAGGAATTCGGCGGCGGCGGCAAAGTAATCCCTGTTCCACCATGCGTCGGGGGATTCGGCGATCATCACCGCATCCAGCACGCGGCCGTCCTGATCCGCCACATAGACCGCGTCGGTTTTATGCAGCAATTTTGCCGAGCCGGGTATCCAGAAATCGC
>Ga0082212_10001255_pt1 | contig 37419 bp, 29 predicted proteins | sample TergutNt197P3_FD_71548 | JGI IMG/M metagenome (GOLD analysis project Ga0082212, IMG submission 71548) | Neocapritermes taracua P3 segment gut microbial communities from Petit-Saut dam, French Guiana - Nt197 P3 | ecosystem: Host-associated > Arthropoda: Insects > Digestive system > Gut ...
TAAGGGGTGTGCGACATATTTGTGGGTGAGTAGTTGCCGCCACCCTATCATGACAGAACAAGCCAATCAATCCGCGCAGTGCCCCACACACCAACTCATCGCTATCCAGCAACCCTATGCTCCCAAGCCACGGATAGCATCTGGTTTATTCCTTGCCAAACTGCAGGGTTACGCTATCGTTTTATGGTTACGCTGATTTTTTTTCGCCTTAAAAAGATTGAATTTTCCCGATAGGATTGTGCAACGCAAAGCTATTATCGCGTTCGCTCCGCGCACCGACCAGTGCATGCCGGACTGTTTCAGGCGCTTACCTATAACATTTTTACACCCGGCTTCGATGACTCCGCTCCCTACAAACAAACCTTGTTTTTTGAATTCGGCGTATTGCATGCGTTTGGCGTTTTCTTTGAAATAGTTCACTTCGCGCTCAAGCTCTTCTTGCGCCTCTTCGCTGTTCCCGGCATATTGTGTCATTTCGGTGATCAGTTCTTGAATATTACCTTCCTCTAATAATGCGACCCATGCTTCTTTCTTCGATTCCCTTGTGTCGTTGTCAGAAAATGTATATTTTATATAGTCACATATATGCTCCTTAGCGTGATATAGATCGACTATTTGAATAGCTTCGGGGAAATGCTCATCTGCCTGTATCCATATCCATTTCGCGCCATCGCCTAAGACCACAACCTTAACAGCGGATAACATACCTCGTTGTACGGCTTCCATATACAATCTTCTGCCAAATTCTCCGCTCGTCTCAATTGCCCCAAAGTATGTAGTACTGTTTTTATCCCTTATCGGCTCACCTTTCTCGTTCACTCCCGTCTGTGTAAAAATGCAACCCAGCTTGGCCTCGCGAGTTTTCGCAGTTCCGTCTTCCTGCTTGCCTTTCCGGCCTGATGTTTCTCGCTTCATGACGGGCACACCAGTTCCGTCATATTCGATATACATGACCGGTATGGACAGGCCAACTGGCTGCTCTTCTTTGTATAAAGAAAACGCCTCTTCAATCTGCCTGGCTTTTTCCGTCTCAATGTCAGCACCGGCTGCTTCGGCAATCCTTTCCACATCCTTGGCGCAAACATAAATACCGCACACTTCCTCCAGTGTCGCGCTGCTCCGTTCGAAAGAGTCGCAGGCGGCAAGCTGCGAAACGACACGGCGTACACCTGGTGTGAAGGATGTGTTTTCAATGTCGAGAAGCTCATCTTTCGGTAGGCTGTGGTGCCCGCACTTACAACCGAAATACATACGCGAGAACGTCCCTTCTCCGAGCAAACTTACGATATTTTTGCTCCTGATTCCAAGTTTCTTCATAGGGGTCTGAATGGCACAGTCAGGGCATATCGGAGCAGTGTCCTTCATATCGGAAAGAAACTTAGTGAGTAGAATATTGCCTCCACGCAGGGCAGCGTCCCTGAATCCTTTCTCTATTTCAAGAAGCGGCACTGCTTCTCCTGATTCCAGCCTCTTCGAAACGCTTGAGGCAAATCGGGAGAGTTCTTCCTCGAATTCTGACAATAAATTTAGTTTTTTTTACCCTCGTCTTCATCGTTAGTAAATTGTGACAGCCTTTCGCACACATCTACGTATTCGTCCGCCAACTGCCTAAACCGCTTGTAGTTTTCCACGTCCTCTTGAACCCGGGGTGCATCAGTTGCCGGAATTGGGTCGGATAGTGTCTTGTTGCCTGCTCCTTTCTTGGTTAATACGTAGTATGGCCCATTAAGCACATCTTCGCCCTTCTTGTTCTTTACCTTATTGTATCGCTTGTTCAGTGTGCCCTTCCTCATGCTCTTTATCATTTCGATTTCCTCAATGATCTCATGTCTTCTCACAGCAAGTTGAAATAGGCTTGACATTATGCTTCCCCCCCTTACGTAATTATGTAGTATATATACTACATAATTGTACACCAGAACCCCAACTATGTCAAGCCTTTGGAAATATCCTAATTATTATGACTTACACCCTTAATTAAGTTTGTTCTTGATTCTCAGTCAAATATGTGGTATTATATGGAAAAATGCGAAGGAGAGATCAAATAACATGTTAAAAAGAATTATTACAGTGACTTGTATTATTGCCTTGATTGTTTCTTTGTCTTCTGTTGTTTCCTTATCCGCTGCTAGCCAGACTATAAAGGTTGATTTTGAAAAAGTAACAATTACTGTTGACGGTGTAAAATCAACTACTCCAACTTTTTCCTATAAGGACACTACATATGTACCGCTAAGGGCGATCAGTGAAATGGTTGGCTGCATAGTAGATTATGATGCAGCAACTGAAACTGCTAAAATCACTAAGGATGAGGCCAGCTCAGCTTTAATTGTCGTCAAGCCGGCTAATGGCAATACTAAAAACATCAGCGCTGATTTAGATAAAATAAAAGTTACTGTCAATGGAAAAAAAATCTCGACACCAACTATTATTTATAGTGGCACGACCTATGTGCCTTTGCGGGCAATTAGCGAAATGCTTGGCTGTTCTGTGGATTATGATGATAGCGAATGGCTAGCCAATCAGTCAAATAATAATGATAAAAACCAGAATGATTCCACTAAGAGCTCCTATGATAGTACAACTGTCTATGTCTCCGACAGTTCCAGTACTGTTCATACCAAAAGTAATTGCAGCGGTATGAAATATTTCAGTACGATGACCTGGGGTGAGGCAAAAAGCAGAGGTATCACCAAATGCTGCCAGAAATGTGCTACTCATCTTAATTAGCAGCTTAAATAAGTATGTATAATATTCCCAAGAGGAAAATCTTTCCTCCTCTGTGCTGCGGCGCGGATGATTTGACATTTTCATTGACAACGTTAAGGGTCGAAATATTTAGCTGCAATGGGCATTATAAAGACAATTAGCCGTTGAAGCTGGAAAGGTTGGTTACTTTTTGCTTGCTCAAGAAAATATGGAGTGACCTTGGTACCTGGTTAAGAGGTGGGAAGATATTTCAACCCATGTTCTCCGCAAAGGAAGCAACTTTTGCTCTACGTCATTTTGACGTAGAGCACTTTATTTCAAATCCACGCTCCCCGTACAGGGAGCGACAAATGGCGTAAATGGCGTAGATGGGCAACCAGCATTTCAATCCACGCTCCCCGTACAGGGAGCGACCCCTCAATGCTGCCCTGGCTCTCACACCACCTAAATTTCAATCCACGCTCCCCGTACAGGGAGCGACCGACCGATACACCAAAGTAAACGATGTCGCATTTATTTCAATCCACGCTCCCCGTACAGGGAGCGACCGACCGATACACCAAAGTAAACGATGTCGCATTTATTTCAATCCACGCTCCCCGTACAGGGAGCGACTAACAAAAGGGACCGCAGCTATAATAACTACTTATTTCAATCCACGCTCCCCGTACAGGGAGCGACCTTCCGGCGGGTTCTCAGTATGCCCGGCAGGTGGAGTATTTCAATCCACGCTCCCCGTACAGGGAGCGACCAAAATACGGAGTAGTCGGCATTGCCACCAGAAATTTATTTCAATCCACGCTCCCCGTACAGGGAGCGACTCCGTGATGATATGAATCTCCTAGATCTAGCATATATTTCAATCCACGCTCCCCGTACAGGGAGCGACCGTAAGAGCAAGCGGCTTTTCTATCCCGGAAATCATTTCAATCCACGCTCCCCGTACAGGGAGCGACTTGTCAGTCTCCACCGGCAAGACCGAGAAAGAAGGGATTTCAATCCACGCTCCCCGTACAGGGAGCGACGTAAATGTTATCTGGCTAATGACAAATACCAGAATATTTCAATCCACGCTCCCCGTACAGGGAGCGACCTCGAAAGTGCCAGATATCACAAGCCGGCCATACTGATTTCAATCCACGCTCCCCGTACAGGGAGCGACCTATGAAAACCGTATCGCAGGATATGGCTTTCATATTTCAATCCACGCTCCCCGTACAGGGAGCGACACTTGCAACATATGACGAGAGCGCAAGCATGGATAATTTCAATCCACGCTCCCCGTACAGGGAGCGACAAGTTTTGTTGGCGCAAATTATTTAATGTATCAATTTCAATCCACGCTCCCCGTACAGGGAGCGACCCTCCTGCTTTCTTTTTATATTTCTTTGTCCTCTGATTTCAATCCACGCTCCCCGTACAGGGAGCGACTAAAAACCCTTGGACATCCAACAGCCACAGCATGACATTTCAATCCACGCTCCCCGTACAGGGAGCGACCCTTCGCAACGTCTTCAACCGGGTTTTCGGCTGCAATATTTCAATCCACGCTCCCCGTACAGGGAGCGACGTCGCTGCGTATGGCATCGATGTCATATATGATATCGATTTCAATCCACGCTCCCCGTACAGGGAGCGACGTTGATGGCCGTCTCCAAGTGCGCAAGTATGAGGACATTTCAATCCACGCTCCCCGTACAGGGAGCGACCTAAAGATATAGAAGCGATAAACGCCGCCAACGTATTTCAATCCACGCTCCCCGTACAGGGAGCGACACTTATGCGACAGCCGGTAAGCTGGATGCAATTTTATTTCAATCCACGCTCCCCGTACAGGGAGCGACAGCTATTTTTGCTTTAGGTAGTCAAAAGAAAACTTATATTTCAATCCACGCTCCCCGTACAGGGAGCGACTTTTATAGTGTTGACATTCTTTTCAGCAGGAAGGATTTCAATCCACGCTCCCCGTACAGGGAGCGACTTTTCTGGTATCAATAACCAGTTCTCCTGAGCGGGATTTCAATCCACGCTCCCCGTACAGGGAGCGACCCCCTTCCGCCGGTTCCTGGTGTTCCTGGGTATCCCATTTCAATCCACGCTCCCCGTACAGGGAGCGACAAGAAGAATTTGGAGACAAAATTGAAGTTCGTGACATTTCAATCCACGCTCCCCGTACAGGGAGCGACTATTCCAGGCAGGGAATAGCTCCCTTGCCTAGACAATTTCAATCCACGCTCCCCGTACAGGGAGCGACATTTTGCGGCGTAGGCCTTATTAGTCGGTTGTTTTACCATTTCAATCCACGCTCCCCGTACAGGGAGCGACAGATCAGGATGCTGGCGGTGCGGTAACAGCAGAGCAATTTCAATCCACGCTCCCCGTACAGGGAGCGACTCTTTTTGCTACCTGCCTGTACTCGCCACTTGGGAATTTCAATCCACGCTCCCCGTACAGGGAGCGACCACGACGGTCACGGCAAACCGAAACTTAATTTCCAGATTTCAATCCACGCTCCCCGTACAGGGAGCGACATTTACAAGCCTTCAAGCAGGTCTTTCCTTAGTATAATTTCAATCCACGCTCCCCGTACAGGGAGCGACAGCCCTGAAGGCTGGTAATAATTACAGCAATTAGATTTCAATCCACGCTCCCCGTACAGGGAGCGACGTACTGATCCTGGTGCTCCTGGCCCAACTGGATTAAGAATTTCAATCCACGCTCCCCGTACAGGGAGCGACGTCCATCTGGTCCAATATCTCACGTAAGCACAGTTGATTTCAATCCACGCTCCCCGTACAGGGAGCGACATTCCCAGCCTTTGAGGTTTGCCCTGCAAGCCCTATTTCAATCCACGCTCCCCGTACAGGGAGCGACTACGACATCTTGAGGAATTTTCTATTTCTTGTACTATATGTGCCAAAAGATGTCAAAAAACAATTTCTTTACTCCAAAATAGTCTATATTTTCAGCGCTTTTAGGCTCCAAAATGGTGCGAATGAGCCAGTGTTTTACTGTTTGCTTGTTATTCGCACCTCATATAATTAGTGACTCCTCTACTGAAAAAGATGGTTTAGCGCCTATATGCTCAACCTTGGTTTTATAATTGTTACCCAAATAATAAAAACGCAGGCTGTCCACCTCATTGTTAATAATTCCTGATAATATATTCTTTACTTTGGCGCATTGCATTGCATCAAGTACACATTCAAAAACTGAATTTTGAACACGCTGACCATAGTTGGTACATTGCTTGGCAACTTGGCGAAGGCGCCTTTTCCCTTCGGCAGTTTGTGTACTTACATCGTAAGTAATCAGAACCAGCATTATTTTCACCTACTTCCACATAAACGGAGGATATTCATCTAAATCTCCGCGCAAATACCTCGCCAAAAGTAAAGCTTGCACATAAGGGACAAGCCCCCATTGGATTTTTTCATCCAGATACGGATGGGTAATTGTCTCCTGCTTGCGATTTTGCCAGGCACGTAATACGGTTTGGCGTGCATCATTTTTTAGAATTACTGCACCGTTTTCTCTTGTTACAAAATCACTTTCAGATACTTCTCTTTTATTGATCAAAGTAAGCACAAACCGATCGGCAATTGCCGGGCGCAACTCTTCCATTACATCTAAAGCAAGTGAGGCTCTGCCAGGTTTTGCTCGATGTAAAAATCCCATATAGGGATCAAGCCCTACAGTTTCGAGAGCACTTGTTGCTTCTTTAGCCAAAAGCATATAGGCAAAAGAAAGTAAGGCATTTATCGGATCCAGGGGCGGACGTCGGTTTCTACCCTTAAAAGTAAAGAAATCTTCGTTTTGGAGAATAAATTGGTTGAATACACCAAAATATCTTTCAGCAGCATTTCCTTCTACACCACGCAGTTGATCAAGGGTTAAACACTCGTATACACCAGTAATTGATTCCTTAAGGGAGAGTGATGTTGACTTTAGAAAAGGTACATCTACCCGCATCTCATGATCGCGGACTGTTCGCTCTATCACCCAACGAGCGTTGTATATTTTCCCCGCAATCATATTCTTTGCAACAATAAGCGACTCTTCTTCAATATCATATATCTGATGCTGTCGGTGCCGCAATAATACATTACCCCGAACCTCACCGGTTACACGTGCCAGAAAGCGGCCGCTTGGAGATAAAAAACTCAGGTCAATATCACGACTTGCACACGCTCCCATCAAAGCAGGACTGGCGCCAGTATAGCCAAATGCTACAATTCCTTCAAGATTATGCAGAGGCAAACGCAATAATTCAGCATTCTCCTTGCGAACGACTACGTTTTCACCATCAAGTGCCAGATAAGTGTCTGGCTGGGTTACATACAGTGTATTTAATAATTTTCGCATGTATCTGCATCCTCCCGGAGCCTTGAGTTTATATAGCCCCGTGCTGATTTATTTTTATTCAGTTTAGGAAGACAAATATTATTAAGCGAGCAGGAGCTACAGCCTTTTCTTGGTTTTACCTTTGGAGTGTACCCTCTTGCTGCGTATTCGTGCATTTGGCAAAACATAGTAGTCACCTTTTGCCTAAGTTCGGTGTCAAATAAAACCTCTGTGCGCCGCCTGGTTTCGCCATAGAAAAGATAACCTTGGGATATTTTACATACAAGCATCTCCTCAAGGCATATGGCCTGGGCACATAATTGCAGGCGATCAGCATCATGTTCTTTTGGTTTGCCACGCTTATATTCTATAGGTATGGCACGATAAAGGCCTTCCCTACCCCGCAAAGACACCCCGGTTTTGTCTATATGAAATTCAACGACATCGCATTCACCGCTAATGCCTAACGTACGTGAAAAAACCTGTATCCCACGAATTATCAAAGTATTGCCACGCTTTTCACTACTTGCTGCATCATGAGCTCGCTCATGCAAAAGCCGTCCCTCAAATGTACGTAGGTTTTCGTTCCATTGTTGTTCCAAATGGATTAAAGCCCACTGGCGAGGGCAATAGGCAAAGTGTTGGATGCCTGACAACTGCAAGCAGCTCTCTTCTTGATAAGACATTTCTATACCATTCGCATACAAGTAATTTTCTCTGGTAAATCATTATCACTCACATGCACAGAGTAATCACTATATGCCCGTGGAACATTCACACCCTCATTTCGTATTACCTTTACTAAGTCAAAAAGCTTTCCTGAAGGAGCGTTCCCAAGTTCACTGGAGTGCTTAAAAACAATTAACTCTCTAAGAGTCATTTTTCCCCTTGCAGCACTACGATCATTTTCGAACATATTAATAATCGCTTCCCATAGTGCTTTTAAATCTTCATCAGAGAAACCGGTAACCTTTCGTGCCAAATTCGCAGAAATATATCCTTCCTGGCGATATAGTCCATATGGTACCATATGCTTACGTCCCATTTCAGTAGAAGCAGTGGCACCTTTTTCCTCTGTTGTTATTGCCACCCTGGTAATGGTAATCTCTCTTGGGACAATAGGGTCAATACTAACTCCAAATGCCAATTGCACTGGGCCTCGTACCTGACCGGCTACATTGGACAAGTCCTTATCCTTTGCAGCTGTGGTCATAACCGCTCCAAAAGTGCGAATGTCAAAAAAGTTTTCACACATAAAGTTCCTGAAAGATTTGCTTTTTTCTGATTTGTCGGAAATGTTTTTAACTGCCTCTACGCCCTTTGCATCTTGGGCATTTAGGGTAACATCCTGCTTAACGTAAATATTATAGCCTGTTTCTCCCTCCTTCACAGTATCAATATAATTGCGGATTTTGCGTTTTATACAAACATCTGTGACAATACCATGACCTGTTTCAGGGTCAATTCGAGGCATATTGCCTGAATCCGGGTCTCCATTGGGGTTCCCGTTCTCTACATCGTATAGCATTACAAATTCATAACGGTTCTTAATTGCATTTTCAAACATTTTTTATTTCCTCCTTGTCTTTTTTAGACGTAAAAAAGTATTGGGTTTGATGGTAATATCCGATGATAAACTGCCCCTGCTCCTCCAAATTAAATGCAGCAGGGAATGGTAATTGATCGTCAAGCTTTGCAATAAGCTCTCCCTTTAGTTTTTCAAAATAAACAGGGTTTTTAACTTTTGCAATATGATGCATTGACAATTTCAAAAGAATAGGAAATGTTGAACTTGGGTTAGCGCAGGCAGAAGAAAAATAACGATCACGGATGCTTGAATTAAGTTGCCCACCTGAGGCATCTTGCTGCATTCGTTCCAATAATGAAAACAGGCGCCCCAAAACATACGGTTTTTTTTCTGATTGTTGATTAAGTGACACTGTAGTTACCTCGCTTTCGTTGAAATTCTTTATTAACACAGCTTTAATAATCGCAGCTTTTGTTCTGTTGACCTTTTCACCCGCTCGAATGCGCATCAATATTGCATTGTACAAAGTCATTGGATATGGGTTACCGCTTACTATGCTATGCAATAATTGACCACCTAGTATAGGGGATGCATCTCCTGTTTGCTTTTTAACTGTAGTTTCACTGAGTAGTATCCACGGCGGCAAATAATGGAATTTCTCATTTGAAGACATAGCTATTTCCATATTTCTGTAGTGATTCAAATTGTTTTTGAGCACATCTTCGAATGTACTCTGATAAAAAAAACGCACACTTATTCTTCCGGCATTGGGTGAAAGGCATAGTAGATAAAAGGGGCGCTCCATCTCACATTTCTCCACATTCAATTTCAGGCCTTGCCTGTATTTTTCAATAATAGCATCTAACTTTTGACTATCATCCTCCTTTGGATCGCCAAGCCAACTAAAAGTAAATGCTTCTTGCTCTCCCCCACCTTCCGCCCAGTACACTAAGGTATCTTTGCCAAGCCATTTGTGATGGTTTTCATCTTTTAATAAGGAATTAAGAGCGGTCGTATAGGAAAAAGCTGCTTTTTCCCCTATTTGTGCTGCTGGATCATCTTTACTTTTTCCATAAGAAGCAAAGCTCTCTGCATTAATGCTTACAAGCGGTACACTTCCCATAGAAACACCTGGCAAAGATATTTTTCCGTGGAGCTTAATCAAAGCATCCTGTTCTCCAGATATTAGGCAACATATCTGTTCTCCATCTGCTAAAACTCTTGTTTTTTCCCATGCCAGCTTTAGTTCTGGGTCGTCTTGAGCAAACCGTCCATTTACTTGAAATACAAACCGGCCTTTATAGAAGGCATCTGCTGTTTTTTTGTCTAACAATATGGAGGTAATAATTGGATGCTCTGCTGCATTTTCTAAATCCCAATTTTCAAAAAAACGAATAATTCCGTGTGCCGTTGAAGAATTAGCATTTGATAGTATTTCTCTATGAAACTCTTTTGCCTTGTCGAAGCATCTTTTTTCTCTACCGTCACTTTTGGCGGATAATCCGAAAACATATTTGCTGTTGTCACATAGAAACGCAGGCTTTATTGCTACTGTACGCCCTGCTGGCTCCTCCGGAAGAAGGTAAGTTGGGCGTACCTTTCTTTTCCCATCCACTCTCTCCAGAGGGATTAGATTATGCAGCACTCCATTCTCATCTAAGTCCAATGCATAAACCGCATCCCTTATCTCCCAGCCAAAGGGTATGGCACTCCCAGTATTGATAGTACTTTCATACCTTCGGGCAAGTGCTTGTAAAATCATTTCAGCACCTCCATGTTTCGTAAATCGATTACCCCCTGCTTCATTTTCGCCCAAAAAAACATGGGAATAAATTCTTTGACCCACTCATTACCATCTTTGTCTTTTTCCTTGACATAGTCTATGTCATAAAGCATTAGTCCTAAATCCTGGTCTTCATTAATGGGCCTTGGTAGTGTTTCGCCATTTTCAATCAGTCTAATTTGGGCAGGAAATTCCCTGGTTCCAAGATAAGGCATATGGTAATTATTGCCATTTCTTAAGCGTCGCTTAACCATTTCTGCAAATTTTCCTTCATTATCTGATTCCCCTGCCTTATCTGTCAATTCAAAGTGTGCAGTAACTAAATAGTGTACCTGCCGAAGCACACGGGCTGCCCGTTGGGTACGTTCGTTTCCTGCGGCTAGGTACAGTGAGCCATTTTCCAAATCCCTAGTAGCTGTTTGCAGAAGTTTATAAGGGATTTTTTTATTGACCTCATTGCGCCTTATGGTATCGAAGCGAATTGGTGAGCATACGGAAATTTCATCAATTATATAACGAATTGCAGGTTTCCAAAGAACTGCTTCTAATATTCCCCGGGCTGCACTTGGGGTAATAACACTATAACTAACCCTTTCTACTTTAAGTTCAGGGCGGCAGAATAAAGCATACAACCCTTTTATTTCAACAGTGAATCCGTAAGTCAAATTTGTTCCTCCTCTCTTTTTTATATCAAAGAAACAGTGATATTAAGAATACCATACCTACCAAGCTATTGCAATCACTACTTAGCCTTCAAGAAAAACCGCGCCTCCACCTTTTGGCAATAAGTTTATACCAAAACCTTCATCATAAAAAATCTCTGGTAGTAAAAGTGTTTCTTCGTCAAGGTATTCTATTTGCCCCAACTCTCTTAGAGCGCTCACATCGTTATCATAAAGAGAAACGGTATATTGCCCCATTTCACGAAATAAAGCTCTATTTCTCTCTCCCGACCTCAGTCGCTTCTCCAAACCAGGATTATCTTTGAGAATATATATACTAATTATATTTTGTTCAATTAGCTTAAATTTATCAGCTATTGTTCGAAAAGGAAAATCAAATGCTTTTAAACCTTGATTAAGTTTTAGAATTATAGATTTTTCGTCAAGTGCTGCTTCGCCTTTATTGCAGAATAGTTGCTCGAAATAAGCATGAATAGCATCAGTTGCATCAAGATTATCATAATAAAAGCGGGCTATTTGCTTAAATGTAGCCACATTTACTTGTTGAGGTGCAGGAATTCTATGTTCTGTTAATCTGAATACATATACATAGGATGAAGTGGCAGGCTGTTTGCCCTCTCGATTGCATCTTCCAGCAGCTTGTATTATAGAATCCAATCCAGCTTCCTCTCGGTAAACAACCGGGAAGTCTAAATCAACACCAGCTTCTACCAAGGAGGTGCTGATTACCCGACAAAACTGATTTTCTGGATCTTCTAATCTGGTACGAATTTCTTTCAAAACTTTGCTACGATGAGCAGGATACATTGTTGTTGATAAATGAAAGGTTCCTATTGCTTCCAGATTCTTAAGTTGTGCATAAATTCCCTGAGAAAGCTTTCGAGAATTGACAATACATAAGACACGGGGATGAGCAAGCAAATGTTCAACCAGATTACATTCGGAAAAAGGTTCCGCTAATAAAACCAAAGATGTACGCTTCAAAGACTCGTACATTTTTCTCGGTTCTTTTGTGATTTCCTTAGCTTTTACTGAGCCAAAGTAATTTTCTATTGCTGATTGAGTAGCAGTAGCTAGAACTGCAGTGCAACTATAGTTTTGCACCAGTTCCTGAATGGCCCGAGTACAGGGAATCAAGTATGGTAGCGGAATCATTTGGGCTTCATCAAAAATCAAAACGCTATTCGATAAATTATGCAATCTGCGGCACTTACCTGGTTTTGCAGAAAATAATGACTCAAAAAACTGTACACTGCTAGTCACGATCAGTGGATAATCCCAATTCTCTGTAGAATACCTCTTTTGGTTTTCTTCCTCGGAATACTGATTATCCTCATCGCTAACACCATACTGGACATTTGAATGGTGCTGAAGCACATTTTCGGCTCCCAAAATACTTTCAAACACAGCAGCATTCTGCTCAATGATAGTATTATATGGAACAATGTAGATCACACGCCGCTTACCTCTACAAACGGCATGGTTTAGAGCAAAGGCAAGGCTTGCTATGGTCTTACCGCTGCCTGTAGGCGCAGTAAGTGTAAAAAGACCGCTGTCTTCATTTGCTGCTTCTAAACAGCTTTTTAAAAGCTCATTACGAAGAGCATTCAATGAGTCACCCGTATTATCTGAATGCAATAAAGTCTGTATATGGAAATGCAATTTCTGTTCCAGTTCAGCAATTCCTGCAAAACCACCACGTGGGGCGTTACCTTTATGGAAAAACTCCTCTGTATTCAAATAATCTGCATCTACTAAAGCGGCGAATATCATGCGCGTAAAAAAAGCAGCACTAAATCCATCTATAATTGGTATTCTTGGTGGAATCAAAACAGGCAAGTTGCACTCAGTAAAAAAAGCACTACAGTCAGGTACTTGTTTTTGCAGACGTCCCTGTAATGTTGGCTCACTATCATTATCACTTTCCGAACCACAGTCCGGTAAGCCCTTTCCGTGATGCCCCATAATGCAATATGATATCAGCTTTGCCAACTTAGCCAAATGTGTTCCCTCATTTTGCTTGTATATGAACTGACCACCCGGAGATGAATGGTCAGCTTTTATTTTTTCTCCTCTTATACGCCGCTGAAACCTTTCGGAGTACTTACCAAAATCATGCAAAAACCCGCATGCCCATGCAAGATCACCAGCATTAAATGGTTCCGCAAACATTTGCGCTCGTAGAGCAGTACCTTCCAGATGCTCCCGCAGAGTTTGTTCTCTGCCATCCTCCAGGCAGTAATGAGCAATATAGTTGAAAAATATTTTTTCCATATTGGCATACCTCAGTAAATTAATAGCCTATTCCGAAATTAATACTCAACTGTAACATAGTAACCTTTGTATTCCAGTATATTACTTACACTTAAGTCTCCTCTTTACCAGTAAACTACAACTAGTATTTAATGGCAGTTCCTATATATCGTCTATCAACTATTGCCCTGCCATAATCTCCTCAACAGCCGGAACAATCACTTCATTTAACCTCATCTGCATCAGTTTAAGATAAAATTCCTTTTGCATATCGGGCATCACAGCAAATTTGCCTTCGCTCTCCGGAATATTATAGATAATTTCTCTAATAATATCCATATTAACCTTATTTACAAAGCGGACAACTGCCGCATTTAGATCCTTGTTTTCCATTTGTGTAATATAGGAAAAAGGATTGATCCTGTGGCCCTCATTGTCAAGGCCTCTGTACTTATAGGCGCACTTCGGACTCTTGTAGGCATCATCCTGCATCGCTTTTTCATTATTGATGCGGCTTGTCATTTGGGACAAACTGCGCTTGTTGAAAAAAGCGTTACCGTTATCATATACCGGTGCCAGGGAAAATACAGACCCATAGCTTTGATAATTTCTCTGGTCAAGTAATAGTCCCCAATTACCATTATTGCGATCATTATTACCGATAAAGGCATCTACTACAAAATGAATTTCAAGAATCTTTTGAGGCACTTTTTTGTCTCTTTTTTGCTTAATGCCACTTCATTATGCCCCATAAAAACTGGAAAGTCAAGCCCTGGATTGGATTCAATCTTGCGCCGGACAATAAAGGGATGAGAAAAAAACTCATTAAATATACATCAACCCTGCTTTGAAACTGGTTATTGATGCTGTAAGTATTGCATGTCATCAATGGCAAATATTGGAAGTAATTTAGCAAAAAAGGCGCGGAGTGGAACCGCGCCTTGATGGTTGTTATGTATTAATGCAGTATATTACCTAATTGTTAAAGCGGATCCAAACCATATTGATATTATGTTCCTTTCCTTTATTATCCATCCATTTTTTCACCTCAAAGGAGCCGCTTACCGGTACGGTAATCTTGCGGTATTCATTGCTTGATTTGACCACTATCGTCAAACTCGCATATGTATCGAAAAACGCAGGGGCAATCTCCAGCACGCCTTCGTCCTTCTGTTTTTGATCCCAATAGAACACTACGCCTGGACCTGCGTTATAGATATGTGAATTGCTGGGAATTTTGATGCCGTCAGCATCGTTTTTATCGGTTGTCAGCCATGGTACATATTGTGCAGTCACCGTTAAGTGATCGGTGATACATGAGTAATCCAGATCCCAGCCTATGAAATAATGGTCATGCCTTTGGGGGGCATCCGGGTCTTCTGCCGCGTTCAGGTAGGCTATGGACTGCTGATCAAGAATTGAGCCGTCCCAGTCTACAAAGGTCACATCATAGTAATTGATCTTGTATTCCGCCTCTACCGTCAATGGCCCGGTAATGTAGGAAAAGTCCGGTTTCCAGCCGGTGAAGGTATAGCCGGTTCGCATCGGGGGAGCCGGGGCCTCTGCGCCGGCGCCTTCGGCGACGATTTGCGTTTTTAATACCCGGCCGTCCCAATCCGTAAAAATAACTTCATGGGCAATTTTATACTCTGCGTAAACTGTTAGATCATAGATGATATTCTCTAAGCCGCCTGATGGCAAATACCAGCTCACAAAGATATAGCCGGGTAGATCAGGAGGTGTCGGTGTTGTGACCGAGCCGCCATAAGCTACCTCATGACTTTCGAAAGTTGAATAGTAATAGTCGGTGATTGCCACAAATTCCACAACCGGGTTTGCTTTATACTCCGCAAATACTGTCAGATCATAGGTTATATTTTCTAGCCCGCCCGGTGGCAAATGCCAGGCTAAAAAAGTATAGCCGTATATATCCGGTGGTATCGGTGTTGTTGCCGAACCGCCGTAAGGAACCTCATAATAGTCTATAAACGATTGGTAGTTATCAGTGGCGACAAAGGTTACGACCGGATTGGCTTTATATTCCGCATACACAGTCAGATCATAGGTGATATTCTCCAGCCCGCCCGGCGGTAAATGCCAAGCTGTAAAAGTATAACCATAGATATCCGGGGCTTCCGGTGTTGTTGCCGAACCGCCATAGGAAACCTCATAATAATCTATGACCGATCGGTAGTTATCGGTGGCGACAAAGGTCACGACCGGGTTGGCTTTATACTCCGCATAGACTATCAGATCATAAGTGATATTCTTCAAACCATCAGACGGTAAACACCAGCCTATGAAAGTACAGCCGGATAGATCCGGTGGCGCCGGTGTCGTTGTTGAGCCGCCGTAGGGAATCTTTCGGCTCTCAATGGTAATTTGCATGTCGTTATAAGTAGCAATAAATGTTACAACCGGGGTTGGCGTATGCATCACACTATCCGTATACCTTGCATAGACCGTAATATCATAAGTGATATAATGCAAAGAATACGACCGCATATCCCATTCCAAAAAAGTGTAGCCGGGTATGGTCGGAGGTGTTGGAGGTACTGCCGGGCTGCCGAAAGGAACCTCCCGGCTTTCGATCACCGGGTAGCCGGGTACATTGTCAGTAATAAATGTCACGATCGGATTTTTCTGATAAATCGCCCGGACTGTAATGTCGCCGGTAACATGATCCAAAGAATCTGACCAAGCATGCCAACTCTCAAAGGTGTAGCCGGGTATGCACGGTGGCATCGGGGGCATTGCCGGGCTGCCGAAAGAAACCTCCCTGGTTTCGATCACCGGGTAACCATATACATTGCCGGCTACGAAGGTCACGACCGGGTTTTTCTGATAATTTGCCCTAACTGTTATATTATCAGTGATACTTTCCATATTTAGGAATGATGATTCCCATTCTATAAAGGTGTAGCCAGGTATGCTTGGAGGTAATGCAGGTATTGGAGGGCTGCCATAGGGAACCGTCCGGGTTTCGATCACCAGATAGCCGTACACGTCATCGGTAATAAAAGTAACAACAGGGAACCCTTCGGCTATAACCGGGTTTTCTATGTACTCTGCTTGGAGTGTTATATCATATTTGATATCTATTAAATCACTATAATATGAATCCCACTCTAAGAAGGTATAACCGGGTATACTTGGAGGCGTCGGAGGTATTGTTGAGCCGCCGTAAGGAACTTCCCTACTTTCAATCTCCAGGGAGAGACCGGGACCGTAGGCGGCAAAGGTAACGATCGGATTTTTCACATAATTTGCATAGATTGTTATACCATGGGTGATATCTATTAAATCACTATAATATGTATCCCAAGCTAAGAAGGTGTAGCCGGGTACGTCAGGAGGTGCCGGGAAGGAGGCTATCGAGCTGCCGTAGGGGACCTCCCGGCTTTCGATCTCCAGGAAGAGATCGGGACCATAAGCAGCAAAGCTTACGACCGGGTTTTCCGCGTAATGTGCATACAACGTCATATCAGATGTGATATTCGTAATAATCTGGTAAGGCGTATCCCAAGCTAAGAAGGTGTAGCCGGGTATGTCAGGAGGTGCCGGGAGGGAGGTTATTGAGCCGCCATAGGGGATCTCCCGGCTTTCGATCTTCAGGAAGAGATTGGGACCATAGGCAGCAAAGTTCACGACCGGGTTTTTCACGTAATTTGCGTAAAACGTCATATCAGATGTGATATTCGTAATAATCTGGTAAGGCGTATCCCAGTTTGTGAAGGTGTAGCCGGGTATGTCAGGAGGTGCCGGGAAGGAGGTTATCGAGCCGCCGTGGGGGATCTCCCGGCTTTCTATCTCCGGGAAGAGATCAGGGCCGTATGCTGCAAAGGTCACGACCGGGTTTTTCTCGTAATTTGCGTAGACTGTGATGTTAAATGTGATATCTTCTAAATAATAGGATGGGGTACCCCACTCTATAAAGGTATAGCCGGATACGTCAGGGGGCTCTGGGTATGTTGTTGAACCTCCGATAGGAAGCTCCCGTCTTTCGATCTCAAAGAAGATGCCGGGACCGCTGGCGATAAAGGTCACAGTGCATGTTGGTTCGGCCGGGGTCGGGGCACTGATGATAACCAGCAAACTGATGATCAGCGCCAGGATCAGGATCGTACCAAGAATTTTCTTTTTCATAGAATTATCCTCCTTTTGTGTAATGTATACAACTTTGATTATAATGAATAAAACAAATATATAACCTATCTATTTGGGGCATAAATCCAAATATGTGGCTAGAATAAAACTCGTATTTCTATTCATAATTATAGCAAATATGGTAGTTTTCGTCAATAGTTACCAATATTTACAAAAAAGCAAATTTAGTTTTCGGATTTAAAATTTATATTTAGCGAGTACATATGCAATAAACCGTAGGTGCAGTAATAATACTGCACCTACGGTTTCAATGGTATTTCCCTTACCATATCAATTCTCTTATTGAAATGAAAAATGATAAATGATAAATGATTTGCTTTGCTCATGATAAACTATAAATACAAAAAGCGCCTTCTGGTACTTACTTGTAGTTTATTCATCATTGGCAATTAATCATTTATCATTTATCATTGCCCCAAAGGGGCACTTTTTGGTGGGGCTAACTAGGCTCGAACTAGTGACCCCTTGCATGTCAAGCAAGTACTCTAACCAACTGAGCTATAGCCCCGTGCCGCTTACTTTACTATTATGCCGTAAAAGAACTAAAAAGTCAAGTCCTGGTATTGATTTCCATATATTTCCAGTTTATCTGGGGTATGATTAGTGATTAATCTATCTCAATTTCTTTTAACAGTTCCGGGTCAGCCTCGGGGATCTCACTTTCCTCAGTAAAATAAGGAGGGATTTTGCGCATATCTTCCATTATACGTTCTACCTCCGCCTCATGTTCCGGCGGGATTTCCAAGCGGCCCCAGCCCCGGCTTACCTGAAAAGCGGCAGCGTAGGCTGAATCACCAAATGAGGTGATCAGGAAAGGGATATTCAAATCTTGCAAGCTGCTGCGCATAAACTCCGCTTCAAATTCGTTTTCTAAAACAAGGTGTTTACTCTCTGCCATGATCTCAGCTCCTTTCAGAGGTCGGATATCGGATGTCGGAGTCGTAGTATTTGCTTCGCAAAAACATCAAGCAATCTCCTTTGTATTCTAGCCTCTGGATTCTCTATTCTGAAATATTTGACGCTTGAGTGTAAAAACCTTCTTTTATAATAAAACATTCGAATATTTGAGAGCTTAGCTCCTACTCCCTTGCGGCGCAGCCGCTTAGCAGGGCTATTAAATCATGGAAAAAGCGCTCCAATAAATCCAATATCCCCGGCATCTCCATATTTGAAGCTTCGATGAAAATCGAAAAATCCTTTTTGTCCAAAAAGCTGATCTTTCTCCCCCACTTATTGCCTATGACCAGCAAAACCTCTCCTGTCAGCTTGTGATTGGGGGCAAAACGTAGTTGGACACGTTCGTTTTTTAGACTAAGGGCAGCCAGCCGAGCTTTTTTTGCCAGAACCTTGATCCGGCCCAAAAGTAACAAATTGGTTGCAGGCAGGGGCAGTTTGCCGTAACGATCCAGCAGTTCGCCCCTCAATTCGTCTACTTCCTCCAGGGAGCCGGCTGCTGCGATCCTCTTATAAACCTCAAATTTCAGCCCGGTATCCTCTACATAGTTATCCGGCAAATAAGCATCCAGGGGCAATTCTATCTGAATGGTGCTTTCTTCCTCCAGCGGCTCCTGGCCCAGAGCCTTGTTCAATTCCTCCTGCACCAGGCGGCAATATAGGTCAAAACCTACGGCGGCGATATGCCCATGCTGCTCCCGCCCTAAAATATTGCCTGCTCCCCGGATCTCCATATCCCGCATCGCAATTTTGAAGCCGGAGCCCAGCTCGGTAAAATCTCTGATAGCTACCAGGCGTTTTTTGGCGGTTTCATTGATCATTTTATCCCGCTTGTAGGTGAAATAAGCAAAGGCCTGCCTTTCCGTACGCCCTACCCGGCCCCGCAGCTGGTAGAGCTGGGAAAGGCCGAAATTCTCTGCTTCATCAACAATCAAGGTGTTTACATTAGGTATATCAAGGCCGGATTCGATTATGGTAGTGCAAAGCAATACATCAAATTCTCCGTTGATAAAATCCAGCATCACCTGCTCCAGCTCCCGTTCGGGCATTTGACCATGAGCCACAGCCAGGCGGGCTTGGGGCGCCAGCTGAGTCAAAAGGTTGGCTACCTGGTAAATATTGTAAACTCGATTATGAACAAAATAAACCTGCCCTCCCCTTTCTATCTCCCGGGAAATAACATCTGCCAGCAGGCGTTCATGATATTCAAGAACATAGGTTTGCACCGGATGACGGTCTTCCGGTGGGGTTGCTATGACGCTCATATCCCGCATCCCTACCAAAGCCATATGGAGAGTGCGGGGTATGGGCGTAGCGGATAGAGTCAGAACATCAATGTTTTGGCGCAGAGTTTTGATTTTTTCTTTATGCCCCACCCCGAAACGCTGTTCCTCGTCCACAACCAAGAGGCCCAAATCATGAAAAACCACATCTTTGGAAAGAAGACGGTGGGTACCGATAACAATATCCAGACTGCCCCGGCTTAACTTTGCCAAGAGGCTTTTTTGCTCTTTTGGGGTACTAAAACGGCTCAGACAACCGATTTGTACCGGATAGCCGGCAAAGCGCCGGCAAAAGGTGTGATAGTGCTGCTGAGCCAAAACTGTTGTCGGTACCAAAACCGCCACTTGCTTGCCGTCCATTACAGCTTTGAAAGCGGCTCGCAATGCCACCTCGGTTTTGCCATAACCTACATCGCCGCAAAGCAAACGGTCCATAGGTTTTTTCTTTTCCATATCCGTCTTGATTTCCCTGGCAGCCCGGAGCTGATCCGGGGTTTCTTCATAGGGGAAGGCATCTTCGAATTCCTGCTGAAAGATGCTGTCGGGGGTAAAAGCATAACCTTGGGCTGCTTCCCGGGCAGTATAGAGCTGTAACAGACCATCGGCCATATCATGGACAGCGCCGCGGACTTTGTTTTTGGCCCGCTGCCACTCCCCTCCCCCCAGTTTATAAAGTTTGGGGGATTGGCTGTCATTTCCTATATATTTTTGAATCATATCCAGCTGATCATGTGGCAAAAAGAGTTTATCCTCACCGGCATACTCTAAAGTAAGATAATCCCGGCTGGTACCGTCTACCACTATCCGCCGTACTCCGGAATAGCGGCCAATGCCATGGGTAAGATGAACTACATGATCCCCCACTTGCAGATCCAAAAAATTATCTATTTTTTCCCCGCCCCGGGCGAAACGGCGTTTTTTCTTTTTTGTTTCCTGGCCCAGCAGATCTTTTTCGCTGATCAGAGCCATTTTTAGCTGGCTGCTTTCAAAACCCTTACTAAAGCCAGCCTCCAGCAGTTCCACCCCCGGATAATCCAGCTCTTTGAGGATATGTTCCACTCTTTGCAGGCGCAAGGGGGAACTGGCGCTGAAAATGACCCGATAGCTAAAGCGGCGGAAATAGGCCAAATCTTCGGAGAGTGCCGGCAAATTATTGCTATAATTGCCCAGATCCCGGGCCAAAAACTGCCATTGCTCACCAATAGGTATATTTCCCCGGCCCGGCAAGAGGGAGAAAAAAAGCAAAGGCCGTTTTAGCAATTCCGAAGTCAAATCATCAAAGTTTAAAAAATTATCATTGAAGGAGGGTAAAAGCTGCCCCCCTTCCAATAAATCATAATAACGGTTATGCCTTTCCTTAGCCAAAGATTCCAGTTGGGCCTTTGCTTCTTCCGGCTCGCTGAGGGCATAAACAGTCCCTTTCGAAGGGAAATAGTCCAGCAAGCCGGCTGTTTCGGAATAGAAAAGAGGCAGCAATTTTTCAAAGCTCTCATCCCAAACTCTCTGCTCCAACAGTTCCAAAAGAGGAGTAAAACGCTCCCGGAAATGTCTTTTTGCTATTGCTTCCAGGCCCTTGCCGGTTTTTTCCAGCTCTTGGGAGAGGCGCTGCCGGCCTTTTTGCCAGGCTTCATCATCCAATAACAATTCCCTGGCCGGAGCAATCAGGATATCCTCCTCATCCTCCCGGGAGCGCTGATCCGCCAAATCGAAATAGCGCATTCTCTCCAGTTGATCATCGAAAAACTCAAGCCGCAGCGGCCTTTGCCCTGTAATGGGGAAAATATCCAATAAATCCCCTCGCAGACCAAACTGACCGGGCGCTTCCACCAATTTCTCCCGGCTATAGCCGATCTCTATCAGACGGGCGGTCAAATCATTCAGATTATAACTCTCCCCTACCCTTAAACTCATTTGGCCGGCGGCAAAGACTAAAGGAGGGACCAAACGACGGGAAACAGTACCGCACCAAGCCGTAACTACCATCTTTTCCCCCTGCAAAAGACGGCTAAGCAAACGGATGCGCCCTGCTACGACCTCGATATTTTGGGCATAGTTATTAAAGGGAAGCAATTCCAGGGAGGGAAAATATCCCGCCTTTTCCCCCAAAAAGGCCCGCAAATTTTCATGGAAGAGCAAAGCCTCGTTTTCTTTGGCAGTCAAAAGCAGGACCGGCTGTTTTTTTTCCTCAAAAAGAGCAGCCAGCCAGGCCGCCTGAGGCAAAAGAGGCAGCCCTGTCAACAACTGAGCCTTACCGGGACTCAAAGCCTCTTTAATCTCCTGATACTCCTGAGTTTGGCGAAAAGCGGTTATGATTCTATGCAAGTCCACACCCCGATTTAGAAAGTTCGCTTCATATTAATAGAGTGGAGAGTGGAGTGTGGAGAGTGGAGTTGTTATACTCGCGAGCGCAAATATTTTCAGTTCTACACCGGTCTTTTTGCCGTATATTCTGCCAATATTTACGCTCGCGAGTAGAGAATCTTTTCAAATCTCCACACTCCACTCTCCACTCTCCACACTAATTATACTTGTTCATAGCCAAAGTTATGCCTTCTTCAAGCCAAGTCAAAGCTGCCTCTTTGGCCCGGTATAGTGTTTCTTCCAATAAGGGCAATTCTTCCCGGCTAAAGGGTTCCAGGACATAATCAATTACCTGGCCGGGCGCCGGATGGCCTATGCCTATTTTCAGCCGGTCCAAACGGTCGCTTCCCAGTTGCTGAATAATCGATTCCATGCCTTTATGGCCTCCGGAAGAGCCGGAGCGGCGCAGGCGGATCTGGCCCAGCGGCAAGTCCATATCATCATGGATCACCAGCAAGTCCTTGAGGTCAATTTTATAAAATTTCAGCAGCTCCCTTACGGGTCTGCCGCTCAAGTTCATGAAACTTTGCGGCTTCAGTAAAAAAAGCCGCTCCTCTCCCCGGCCCTTTTGAGCATAAAGGGCAAACCCTCTGCGTTTGTTAAAGCCGGCTTTAAGCTGTTCCGCCAGCAGATCCAAGGTCAAAAAGCCGGCATTATGCCTGGTAAGTGCATAACGCAACCCCGGATTGCCCAATCCTATGATCAGTTTCATTGTCCCAACCATCTTTCTATGAGTATTAATACCATATCTTGCATTAAATCCAACTCCAATCCCTCATTCCTCATTCCTCGTTCCTCGTTCCTCATTCCTCGTTCCTCGTTCCTCATTCCTCATTCCTCATTCCTCATTCCTCATTCTAAAGTACCTATCAATATCATCCTGGCATCATCAAATTCATAGGAACAGGTGGAGAGAGTGATTATTTGCAGCTTTTTTGAGTCATTTTTTTGATTGCTCCCACTCTCTTCTTTATTCTCAAACAAGCCCAAATCCCGCCAGCAGCGGGCCTTTTTTTTCAGATAGGCCAAATACTCCTCTTGTTTCTTTGGTTCGGGGTCAATGGTACCATAAATCATCTCGTCATCGGGCAGCACAAGCAAAGAAGCAAAAAAATTGAGCTTGTAAGTTCTCTCAACTAAAAATAAAAAGCCATGATCATTGGCATAGAAAAAATCGGGATCATGAAATTTTGTCAAGTCCCCCATCATGGTTCCATTTTTCATATTGTGACCATAGATGATGGAATTAAAATCCGCCAATTCCCGTCCGTTGCGATAATCCATAAAAACAGAGCCGGCATAGGCATATTCTTTGTGAATATTCAGACGGAGATAAAAATCATTGTCCTCCGCCAGCACAACAGGGTAATCGATTCTGGTATTATCTATACTCAGCCAACCGATAATATCGGGATTGACCTCGTTTTGCAGATCAATGATGGACTGATTATACTGAATGGGCCGGGCATTATTTTCGCCGGTTTTTTCCGGCCGGTAGCCCCAGATTTCCCGGCGGATCTGGTATTCATTACGATTAATTTCCAATATTTGCCAGGCATTATAGCCGCTATAACCCATTACAGCCAGCAAGGCCAATATAATAATTATTCTTATAAATCCCAAACGCCTCTTTTTTGCCACAAAAAAATCCTTTTCTTATTCTAATAGTTTTCTCAGAGCGAAAAACTACCTGATCTCTGACTTCTGGCCTCTTGTGGTCGAAGACCACCTTAGTATAACATGAGTTGACTAAAGAATCAAGGCAAAGAAAATTACTCTATTATACTAAAAAGACTAAAAACAGGCAACCAAATCCTGGTAATATGCCTGTTTTTTGTCTGCTATTAATGTTGAGAATATATAAACAATGCTCAATGAGGCGGGATAATTAGGGGATGAGGGGGGGAGTTCATCCCCTAATTATCAGAGCGCCTGCCCCTCCTAGTCGCATACAGTATTAAAATCAGGGCGCCGGTACTGATTAAGAGAATAATCAGCCAGATAAGAAGATTGCTGCTATCGCCGGTTTTGGGGCTGTTATGACCATCTGCAGGGGGCTTGCCATTCGAAGATCCGTCGCCATTCTGCCCCGGTTCGTCCGTCCCTGGTTTAGTAGATGAGTCGCTGCCCGGCTTATAAGTATTTGTCAGATTGTAGCCATTGATCTCTTTGGAATAATTGGGTATGGGATCCTCATCAACAGTATAATTGGCAACTGAACCGTCAGCCCTGAATTTCGGCAGTATAAAACACCATTGCCAATGATCGGTATCGGTTATCATAGCGCTTGCAGCGATCCTATTGCCGTCTTTGATATAGATGACAATGCCTTTGGGGCGGCTGCTGATGGGGTTATTCCCGTGATTCCAGGTTTTTTGGCCTCTGACAGTGACCTTTTCGATTTTCTCGGGGGGGATATCTGTCGGTTTAAACCAAGTATTGGTGATAAGGAAGCCGGAGGAGGCATTCCCGGTGACAGATTTTTTATAGCCTGCCGGTACAACAGTTTCATCTACTGTCCAAACCGGGCCTTTATCCAAGCCGATCCAGGTATAGCGCCAATTATTATCTTTGTTCAGGGTCACAGGAGTACCCTGAGCTTTTCCGTCTTTGAATAATTGCACCGTTACACTTTGAGGCTGCTCCGGATTTTGATCTCCGGCCCAGATTTTCTTGATGCTGAGATTCACTTTTTCACCAGGTTTGGGAGGATCAGGTTTCCCGGTCCCGCTGGAGCGGTAGTAGTTAGTGAAGGTGGCTTCTTCTTCAGAGTCACTGTTTCCTGGCTTAATATAGGTAATCGATGTAGTCATAAGCTTGCCGCTTACTTCTTCTACTACTACCTTTACAGTGCAAGGAATTGTGTCATAATCACATCTTGTAACATCACCCTTGGCTTCGGAGATTTCATAAGTATATATCCCTTCACTAAGGAAGATGATATCGCCAAAAACAGCTGTGTTTTTCCCGGTGATGCTGATCTTATCATCTCCGGAGGGCATAGGAGCACTGCCAAGAGCTTCCAGAGTAAAGCTGTATGTTTCATCAGTAGAAGGGGCATAGCCGGTAACATCCTTTCGCACCTTAAGTGAGGCAATTGCTATATTCCCTTTCCAGGTGTTTTTGATATCATTGCCGCTTATCGTGCTGATAAAGCCAGGTACGGGAACCTCCCTGATCGTATATTCGATTTCATTGCCATCCTCATCGTATTTTGGGGCAATAAAGTTATAGATCCAGTTGCCATCTCTGTCCGGCTTAACCATGACGGTTTGAATAACATCTCCAGCAGCTAAAAGCTCTATGGTGATGGAGTCTGGAAGTTTAGCTTTGGGATCATCAAGGAGATCCCAAGATTTTTCACCTTGAATTGTCTGCCATATTTTTCCAATATAGGTATTGGTATAGGTTACGTTAATTTCCGGACTGCAGGCGGTTCCCATACCATTTATAGACGAGGTCTGAATATATCCTAATCCAAAGGGGTCATCCTCTATTATTGAGTATGTATCGCCGGAGTTTAGGATAATGATTTTCTCTTCGTCTTGTTTTAAGGTGAAATAACTGGGTTCCTCATCATTTACTTTCAGAGTAAAACCAAAAACCCGGTCTTTCTCGTCATCAGGGATTTCCCCATTAACGATTTTTTTAACTGTTATTTTTACTTTCCCTTCAGTTGGATCGTCATGCTTATTTGTGAATTTTGCCTGTTTGGTTATGCCAATCTCAATATTTCCTGCATTGTCTTTGCTCTCTGTTACATAACCAGGTTCTTGGGTTTCACTCACCACATAATAGAGACCTACAGGTAGACTTTCGAAAATAGCTTTTTCTCCATCTTTCAGATAGATTTTGCCGCCACTTTTAAGCCACTTCTTGGAGTGGCCGTCAATGCTATATTCATAGGTACCGCCATCGCTAAAGACAACAGTAAACTCAAATTCTTTATCTGGATCAGCTATAGCTGCGCTTACTGATTGTTCAATATCAGTGTGCCCTAATGTGATAGTTTCGGGCTTATCATCTTCATTATCCTCTTCTGGGTTTTCCAAGTCAGTACTTTCATTTTCTTCAGCGTCATCCACATCATCAATTTCTTCTTCATAAATTTCTTCATCGCCAATAATTTCTTCTGCAGAATAATCGGGAGCAGCGCTTGGAGAGCCGCTGTCAATAACAGTTTTCATGATTTCCAAACTGCTCAGCTGGCGACGGTTATAAGCCTCTACAACTACTGTAGCTATACCCTCTGCATCGTCGGCACAGATTTTAAAAGTATATTCTATAATATCATTTCCTTCAGAGTCCTTATCATATAAGTACCCATAGCCGGGTTTGGTTTCCACGAATTTATATTTGCCGGAGTTAAGCTTTTCCACTTTAATTTTACCATAGTGGTTGGTGGTATAAATCTTACCAATTTGGCTCCAGGTACCGTCATGGTTATCCTTATATAAAAGGAAGCTGGCATTAGCCACCGGACGGGGAATGATGTGGCCTTCCGGGGTTTTTTCATATTTGTGCAGTACAACAGTGGTTTTGCCAACGGTGCCCCGGAAATCATTGGTACGGCTTTGGGTGAAATCAGTCCATGCCAGAACCGCCAATACAGATGAAAATATAATTAAAGTCACCAGGGTTATGATCAGAACCGGTAACCGGATTGATTTACAAAGGGTGGGTTTCAGCACAAGCTATTACCTCCTTAGTCAATTACAGGCAGTCTAGATAAATAAAAACAAGATTTTCGTTCAATCTTTTCGCGTAGCGAAAAGCTACAACAATTCAGCATTCAGAATTCAGCATTCAACATTGCGGTCAAAGACCGCTTGTCGGACTCACCCAAGGGTCGGAGCGGATCCCCCCGGCCCTTGGGTGAATCCCGCCTGCTTTGCGGGCAGGCGAGGCTTCACTATATTAAGGAATGATGCTAGATAGATTACCAGGTTATCACCAGGGGATCGGTGGATAATTGAGGTATTTCTTCAAGTATGGCGCCGGAGGCTTTGCCCGAGCCGTCAGAAACACCGCTGCCGGTCAAAATCAGGGATGTCAAAGCATTCCCCCAGCAGTACAATTCTGTCAGTTTTTTCAAACCGCTTACATCCAGGGAGGTCATTGTAAAGTTTGCGGTACACCATAGCGTTGTCAGCTCGGAGAAATACCCTACTCCCTTCAGGCTTGTAATATTTGTGCCTTCGACATTCAAGGATGTGACAGCTTTGATCTCGCTCTCAACTAAGATTCCGTCACCGTCGGTATCAATTATGACTTGTTCGTAAATGGAACCGTCAATAGCATTTACTATTGTGTGACCGTTTTTTATTACCTTCTCGAAATTCGGGTCTAAATTGATCAAGCTGAGTACTAGTCTCTTATTTACCTGGCAGTTATTCCAGAGTTCAAAGCTGCCGTTAGTTTTTTCAGCCTTTACGGTAAAAGGAGTACCCAGGGGCACGCCAAAGGCGACTGAAACTTTGCCGCTGCCATCAATGGTAATGCCGGGGACGGCGGGTTCAATGCTCCAGCTTATCGCGCCGGTAAGCTTGGTAGGGGTAAATACCAGATCACCGCAGACATCAACACCCATAGGATCGGCATGGGCAGAACCCGATCCTCCGCTGCTATTAACAATATGTTCAATAACAATTATGCCGTCATCAGTGGCTTTTTCGCCATCTTTATCATATTTGCCGTCGCCGGGATCCAATGAGCCGCTGTATAATTTGTAGGACTCGGTGAAGTTGGCTGCTTGGAGGCGGACATCAATGGCATAATAGTAACTGTCATCAGGAGCATTAATTATCAGGACTTTTTCCAGCAGCAGATTTGTAGCCTCGCCGCTCTTTAATCCTTTTGTCCAGTAGCACCAGCCGTCTTCATCCACAACCCACATCCCGTCAGGATAATCATCATCATAACTATCCGGATCGGCTGCATATAAAGCAATCGGAATAACGGGGGCATAGGGCAGGGTTTTTTTAGCTATATTGCCATTGGGGCCAATATCCCCTTCATTATATTCTTTGTAACCGATTTCGCTGAGACCCGGCAGGAATACCACCTGGTTGCCGCTCATGATCCATTGGAAATAATTGTGGGATATCAAGCCGCAGTTTTCGATATTGGGAGCGGTGAATTTATGAACTTCCCAGGTGCTTTTATCTGTCGAATTACCGCCTACCAGAATATCATTGCCTACCTGGAGAAATTCAGCAAACTGAACCCGGACAATCATTGGCACAGAGCCGGTATTTTCCACATATACACGCTTATCACCGGTTTTAGAATCAAAATCATCATGTAAAAGAATATCAGGGTCACCCGAGCCGCGGAAACGGTTGATGGCATTTTGGGTAAAATCGGTATAGGCCAATACCCCGCCCATTAGCAAGGCCAGGGTCAAGACCGCCGCAAATATCGCGGCTGCTTTTTTCTTTCTGCTCATTTTAGGACGAGCAATATGTAATCTAGGCATTTTCTCTGCCTCCTCAAAATTTATAATATGGTTTTGCGGTACAAAACCTACCCGTTCTAGCCACTAGCTGCTAGAGATTATTCCACATCCTGATCAAGACACGGGCGCCGTCGGTTAGACGGTATCCGATATCTATGGCGGTATTATGCCATTTTTCAGTGTCGCTCAAGCTGACGGCTTGAAGCTTGACATCAATGCGGTAGATCCAGTCGTCGCTGGGATCTGTTTGTAAAGTCACTTTGTCCAAAAGCAGATTGGTTGCGGCGCCGGGTTCAAGAGGCATTGACCAATAGGCCCAGCCGCCGCCGTTTGCCGCAGTATTGCTGTCATCCAAAATCCAGCAGCCTTTTTTGACATTGTCCCAGGCAGTTTTGTCGTCCGCACTCATGCTGTCATAAGCTTGGATTTCCAGGCGCAAAAATTCTGTCATAGTGATGACCGGGGTCCCGTCAAGGGTAAACAAACCTGTGCCGGGAGTGCGGTTGACCTTGCCGTCCGGGCCCAAGGTTCCATAAACCATTCCGGGGGTACCGGAAGCGTATTCCCGGGCGCTGCCGGGCATATTCCACTTATAGTATTTATGGAATAAGTCAACATCCGCCTGTCCGCAGTTGGTGATGTCAGCGCCGTCATATGTATGGGGTGTCCAGGTGGTTTTATCCCTGACATTGGCGCCGGTAGCAAAGACAGTGTCGCCAACCATCATAAATTCATCCAACCGGACCCGGACATATATGGTGTTGGTACCGCTGTTTTCTACAAACACATCTTTGTTTTCTCCATCGAACTCATCATGCAGGGTAACATCTGCATCATAGTTTCCATGGAATTTGTTGGTGCGGGCCTGGGTAAAGTCTGTCCAAGCAAACACACCCCCGATCAGCGAAGCAATAATCATAGTCAAGGCAATTACTGCAACAAGAGATTTTTTGCCGCGCCTTCGGGCATAGATATACTTTGTTTTGCTCATAGATCCTCCTCCTTTTGCTATATTTTATTTAGTGATTAGTCACAATATAGCATAAAGGGTTAGTTAATTGTGGTTTTTCTTGCTTAAATGCAGAAATATCATGTTTAAATGTAACAATAGCCGAAACCCGGAATTATTTGTAAAAAACATAGTCTTAGCAGGGAGTTTATGTAAAACCAGTTAATGGAGAAACAGGTGAATATTTCCAGATTGGTCTGTATATTTTTTATACATTTTTATAGCCATCCAAAACCGGATCAACTGACTGAGACGGGATTCAGCCAAAGGCCGGAAAGTACCCTCCGGCCCTTGAATGAACCCCGCCTGCCGAGAGGACAGGCGAGAGTTCTGTGCAGGGAAAATCTTCTTAATAAAGAACTACCGGTCTGGGACCGTTAGCTTGTGGTACAATTATAGCACCAGGAGGATTTTGATTATTAGTACCATCATCAAAAACAGTACCGGTTAACCTCAAAAACCCATTCCCAATCCCATTATGTGAGCAATTCAAAGAGTCCAATTTGCTTAAGCCACTGAAATCCATCGTACCTTCAATATTGTTACTACTGCAGTTCAGTGTCGTCAGTTTCTTCAATCCTCTTATATTGATTGATGTTATAAGATTATTGCTGCAGTTCAGTGTTTCTAGGTTGGAGAAATACTCAATCCCATCCAGTCTTCCAATACCTAAACCGGTTGGGTTCATTGACGTAACTAAGTCAGCTTGAATCATTGTCACCATCGTGCCATTACCAAAGTTGTCTGATAGGTAATTTCTAAAAGCTGTATCAGGAATAGCACTGAAATAGAGCCTATCAATTGTCAGGGGAAAGAGTTGGGGAGAAGCAGCAGATCCATCAGAGGCTTCAACGGTGAAAGTGACGCCCAGCGGCACACCAAGACCAACCGAAACTGTACCGGTATCTTCATCAACATCAATTAAATCCAGAATATCAGGATCAGTAATGGGATTGCCGTCACGGTCTTTTACGCTCGAATAGTCGATGCTCCATTCCACTGTGCCCGTAAGAGTGCTTACGAGTGTTTTATCTAAGCCTACACCGATGGCGTCTTCTGGCAGTGTACCTCCACCGGGATCACCGCCGCCGGTTCCCTCTGTGATGATTTCAATAAGTTTTTTCCCATCAGTACTGATGATTACTTTATCAAACATATGGGCCTCGGTTACATTGGTGCTTTGCAGACGTACATCAATGGCATAATGGTAGTTGTCATCCGGCTTGAAATTAGAATTAACAATAACTTTCTCCAGCAAGAGATTAGTAGCTTTGCCGGGTTCCAACAACTTGGTCCAATAGCACCAACCATCAGTATCCAGTACCCACCTGCCCTTGCTATCATCAAAAAGCGGGTCGTCTCTTACGGCTAGATAATCGGCAAGCATCATAATCTCATTAGCGGGAAGAGTATAATCGGCTTTGGTGCCATCCTCAAATATTTTGTCTATGCTGAAATCAAAATAGCCCATTTCTCCGGTGCCGGGTTTATAAATCTTATCAGTACCGCCCTTTCCGGTCATATACCAAATATGATGGTAAAAATCATTTACCGGGGCATCCGGAGGCATAACTCCGCCCGGTCCGGGAGGATTGTCAAATGTACGGATCGGCCAGGTAAGGGGATCGGTGACTTTGCAGGGTTCGGATGGGTTAATGATATTGGGTGTGATAGGTTTATTGCCGATTTGCAGGTATTCGGCAAACTGGACCCGGACGATCATCGGGGAATCGCCGGTGTTTTCCACGTATACATGTTTGTTTTCGCCGTCAAAATCATCATGCAAAAGAATATCGGGGCTGCCGGAGCCATGGAAACGGTTGATGGCATGTTGCTTGAAATTATTGTAAGCCAGGGCGCCGCCCATTAAGAGGGCAATTGTTAGGATGATGGCTATTGCTGTCATCACTTTTTTGTTTGTGCTCATTTTTTGGGAAATATGTAGTCTTGGCATATATCGTTTCCTCCTTAGTTTTTATCATTTTTTTATTGAGTCAAAAGCCGGCTGAGAAGCTGTCCTGCAGGATTAAAGGGTATTCCACATATTGATCAGGACATGCGCGGCATCGGTCAGGCGATAGCCGAAGGGAGCGCCGGCAATGGTATTATGCCATTTTTCGGTATCATTCAGGCTGACAGCCTGGAGTTTTACATCAATGCGATATATCCAGTCATCACTGGCGCCTCTTTGCAATACTACTTCATCTAAAAGCCGGTTGGTCGCAGTACCAGGCTCCAGGGGCATGGACCAGTAAGCCCAGCCGCCGCCGTTGGCCGCAGTATCGCTGTCATCTAAGATCCAGCAACCTCTTTTGACATTATCCCAGGCATTCTTGTCTTCCGTGCTCATGGCATCATAAGCTTGGATTTCCAGACGCAGGAATTCTCTCATGGTAATGATCGGGGTACCGGGAAGAGTCATTATCCCGGTGCCGGGATATCTGTCTACTTTATCGTCAGATCCCAAGGTGCTGTAAACCATACCGGGGGTTCCGGGAGTGTATTCCCGGGCAGTTCCTGGCATACTCCATTTGTAGTACTTATGGAATAATCCCAGATCAGCTTGTTCGCAGTCGATAATGCCGGCCCCGTCATATGTATGAGGCGTCCAGGTGGTTTTATCCCTGATATCGGCGCCTGTGGCAAAGACGGTATTGCCTACCTTCATAAACTCATCAAGGCGGACCCGGACATAAATGGTATTGGTCCCGCTGTTCTCTACGAACACATCTTTGTTCTCTCCATCAAACTCATCGTGCAGGGTTACATCGGCATCAAAAGATCCGTGGAATTTGTTGGTGCGGGCTTGGGAAAAATCTGTCCAAGCAAACGCACCCCCGAGCAGCGCAGCTATAATCAAAATTGAAGCAGCTGTGGCAATCGTAATTTTTTTGTTGCGCTTTCGGGCATGATTGTACTTTGTTTTTGTCATTGAACCTCCTCCTCGAAATAATATATCTATATAAACGCGGCTGACCGCGAAAATGCTTTAAATCTCATTCCTTTTTAAAGACCATGCTGAACAAAACAATAATGACAGATATTACTGCTATGGCTAAAATCACCCAGAGAATGTTATCGGCAATAATAGCCAAAACATCACCAACAATGGGAACATGCCAGGTTACCCGGCCTATAACATTAGCGTCAATGGTGATCCAGGGATCCGGGGAAGGGTTATCGACTCCTTGAGTCCGAAAAGCTCTCCGGCCGCTGCCTTCATAATCCTCCATTATTTCAATAATCCGGTGAACGATAACCTTGCCGTCTTCCAGGATAAAAACAATATCGGTTCCATCCTCAAGACCGGCAGTGAGATATTCATCCGGCCGGATTGCCCAGGAAGTGATCAGGGATCCTTGGGGATATACGGAATTCATGGAAGGTGTAAGAACTGTGTTATAAGCAAAGGGACCGAAGCGTTTCCCGGGTTCGCGATTACCGGAATAAAAGAAAGCCAGCATTACCATAATCAGCAAGAGGGAATAAAAAATAGCACTTTTTATTACGGCGCCCTTGGGAGGGTGTTTGGCAGCCCGGGCTTCATCCGTCCAAAGCTTGTAATAGTATTCACGGTTGAAATCCTTGGCCGTCCTCATATCGGATCACCGCTTTTGGCTTCCCCTAAGGCGGCCAAGGCTTGGCGCAAGCCTTTATTTTCCTGCCTTAAGGCATCACATTCCCGGCAGATAGCATTGTAATCTTCTGTAAGGGCATTGATATAATGATCTACCTGAGTACAGTTATAACCGCGGAATTTTAAATCAAACTCAATATCATTTAATACTTCCCGGTTCTCTCCTCTGTTTTTCTGCTCAGCCGGCGCCTCGGAGGGCTTTTCTGTTATTGAATTTGCCGCAGGTTCCAGTTCCGGGGATTTATTCTGTTCGTTTTCTCTCTGCAATCGGGATTCTTTACGGGCTTTGGCTTGCTTTCTGCTCATAGTCTTCTCTCCTTCGTGCTGTAACAGCGATTTTATACACTCAGGCGGGAATCAACCATGAACAAATTATTGGACAAAGTTCTGATCCTGAGCCTAAGTATAACATATTCTGGATTATTTTTTCCAGTTATTTGTTTAAGTGCAGAAAAATTAAGCGCAAGTGCGTTTTGAGGAAATATCTTGTTCAAACGGTAATAAATGTCATTGAAAAATTGCATTAGTACCTATAGGACGCAAAGTGTTAATAAAAAACAAGAATTTAATAAATGAAAAGCGTCTTTTACCTAGCTGGCCTTTGCTGTGCAAAGTCACAGCTAATGCACGATGTCGCGCTTTTCTACACACTCTGTCCTCTGACTTCTGGCCTCTTGCGGTATTCCCCGCCTCTTTGGAACAAAACCCCGTATGCCAGTTTTAATACCCCGCCGCTGGGCGACGGGGTATTGTATTTATTATAAATGAGCAGTCCTTGGATAATACTTGAATCCCAAAAGCTTTCAAAGGACTGCCATTATTCCAATTGCCTAACTGCTATTTCAACGGTAGCGGTTTTGGCTGACTAAATGACCTTTTTGATTTCCTTGCTCATAGATGGTACCGCTGCCGTTTAAAGCCACCCTTTTACGATGTGAATTCAGTCTGAGCAAAAGCCCGATAAAGACAATGGATGAGAAAGCTGTTATTTCCAGCAAGTTCATATAAGTTATTTCCTGGATATATAGCTTAAGGATCATCGGTACCCCGATAATAAAAGCAACCAAACCATAGGCTGTCAGGATATAGCGGTTTTTCATTTTTTGGGCTTTTGCCGATTTACTTCGCATCCGCAAATCCCAAAAGATAACATATAAATCAGCAAGCAGGGTCAGAACAAAGAACAGGAGCAGGCTTGTATTTGTCGGAGCCATCACGGCATCAACAGTGTTTAGGGTGAAAGTAATTTGTTGGGGAATGCTTTCATGCAGAACATGCCCGGAATTGTTTTTGCAGGTTGCAGTACGCTGCCCGGCAGTGAAAAGACCGGGAGCTTTAGTCTCGGCCCATTCCCCATAGTCATGCCCTGTAGCAGGAAAGTTTATGTCATAGCTATCCCCGCAGACAGAACAAAGATAGGTAATGCGGCCATTTAGCTGGCAGTCGGCTTTGATTTCCGAATCCAGTTCATATTTATGGCCGTCTTCGGTGAGTAAGGCAATGGCTTCGGTATAGCTGTCGCCGCAGTCCGTACAGATAAAAGTTCGCACACCTTCATCGGCACAGGTGGGCGGAATAGTAATTTCATCTTCATAGCTATGCCCTAAGGCCGCCCCCAGGGGTTCGGTGTAGCTGTCACCGCAACGCAGGCAAATAAATGTTCTTTGCCCGGGCTCGGTGCAGGTGGGATATCTGTTTGTGGTTCTATAGTTATGGGAAAGCGGCGGGCTGCTCCGGTATTCACTATGAGGAATGCCGCCGGTTGAACAGACGCGATATTGCTCACCCGGCTCGGTGCAGGTAGGCTGCCGGCTGAAAATCCAGTCACTCCAATCATGTTCTGTAGCATAAATAATCTGGGTATAGGAATATCCGCACAATTCACAGATATATTCCTTTTCCCCTGCTGCGGTTGAGGTAGGCTCTATGGTGGTTATAATATACTTATGTTTGCCTGCATCACAGTCATAATCTTCATTGGCAGCAAAAGCAGCACAGGAAAACATAGCCAGCAGAGCCAGCAATAAAAAGACGGAAAGGCCTATTCTTAGTGTTTTGATTGTCCATTGTCCATTGTCAATTGTCAATTATCATCACCGCCTTTGTCCGGCGCCGCCGATTGATTTTTTGTCTGAGCATCTGATGAACTTTCTGATTTTAATAATAGTGTATCTCTTAATTCCGAATATTTCCTGCGGCTTATAGGAAGTTTTGTCCCGTCCCGGAGGGTGACTTCGCTATAAGTAAGACTTTCGATGGCGGACAAAGCCACCAAATATGATTTATGGATCCGAAAAAACCCATATTCCGACAGTTCATTTTCCAATTCCTGTAAACTCATCTGAGGAAACTGAAAACTGTTATCTTTGTCATAATACACCGTGACAATTCCCCGGTATATCTCATAATAGCGGATGCTGTTCAAAGGGATATTCCTGGTTTCCCCGCCGCCATAATAAGCAGCATATTTTTGCTTTTTGTCATTGAGGGAACGGACTGCTTTCAGAAATATCCTTTCGAATTCCAGATCACTGGTCTCGCCCTTAACAACATAATGCAGGGCGTCAACATCAAAAGCCCGAAGAAAATGTCCCTTGGAGACAGTCAAAAAGACGATGTCATTCAGATAGCCCCGCTCCCGTAAACGCTGGGATGCTTCATCTCCTGACATATTTGGCATATTGATGTCCATAAAAATAAGATCGGCATCAAATTTAGAATCTTCAACTGCAAACAGTAAAGAAACTGCAGAATCATAGGTTGCAAGCTCTAAGACAATGTCATGCTTTGCTGCCAAATCCTTTAGCATCACCAAATAACGTTCCTGTTCTATAAGGTTATCATCACAAATAATAACTTTCATACGCGCTTCTCCTGGCTTGCACATTTTGCTGCGTACGGGTGCGGCTTTCTCATATCCAGAGAACCTTAGTCCAGATTCTTATGTTATCCGTGAATAGTGATCAAATCGCCTAAGAGTTTGAATTATAACTAAGATTAACACATATCTTCCTAAATTTCAAGAGCAAATGTTGAATTTGATAGATTTTTCTTTTTTCCCATGATATAATGATTATAGTAAGTTATGTATTCCCGGAGGCAGTTATGAGCCATCAGTCTTTTTTCACCTTGGCCAAGGTTGGTCAAGCCCGGCTAACTGAAAAAAAATCTAATTTCTTCGCCTCTGCCGCTCCGGTGGAAACCGAGGAGGAGGTTCAGGCTATTTTGTCTGATATCCGAAGCCGGCGCCGGGAGGCGAACCATCATGTCTATGCCTATACAATCGGTCCGGATGAGCAAATCCAGCGTTCCAATGATGCCGGGGAACCCGGCGGCACGGCAGGCCGCCCCTGCTTGGAAGCCATCAAAAAAGCCGGTTTGAAAAACACTCTGGTAGTGGTCAGCCGCTATTTCGGCGGCATTTTACTGGGAGCGGGAGGCTTGACCAGGGCCTATGGCAAAGCTGCCGCAATGGCCATAGAAGCGGCAGAAATTGTAGAAAAAATTCCGGCCGCAAGCTTTTGCCTGACTTTTGATTACACCCTGCTGGGCCGGATAGAAAGCTTTTTCTTAAACGAGAATTATCCCATTGAACAAAAAAACTATAGCCAGGATATTTCTTTTCTTTGCCTTATCCCGGAAGACAGCAAAGAAAAGACTGTCCAAAAGCTGACCGAACTGACTGGAGGCCGCCTCCATATCATGGAAATAGCAACCGGCAGATGGATTTCATGTTATGTATAAATCGGTAAAACCTATGGGAAAATATCTGTAGAAAAAGAGCAATTGAAATAAGTGTTTTTTGATTACGAATTACGAATTGATTTCAAGCGGGGTGATGATATGTCTGAAATAGTTAAGCGCTCTAAAAAGAGCCAGATGAAGAAACGGGATACCGATTGGGACGATATGAAAATGGAGATAGCCAAGGAAATAGGCTTATGGGATAAAGTAAGGGATCAGGGCTGGGCCGGGCTTTCTGCAGTGGAAAGCGGGCGGATCGGCGGCATTTTTTCCCGCCGTCAAAAAGAGCAAAAGGAGGGCGGAAATATAGCTGATTCTTCCGAATTTTCTGACGAAGATAATTGCTAACCTTTTTGCCATAAATAAGGCTTTAAGCACGATATTTGTTTTGACAAAGGCGGCAAGCTGCGACCTATTTCGCAGCAGCCGTCTTTTATAATAGAGGTTAGAGGTTAGAGGTTAGAAGATAGAATTGGGTAGCTTTGCTTATGCAAAGCTTTGTTTTAG